>Ga0310342_100001894_pt1 | contig 13299 bp, 7 predicted proteins | sample S15DNA20500_MG_FD_206155 | JGI IMG/M metagenome (GOLD analysis project Ga0310342, IMG submission 206155) | Marine microbial communities from station ALOHA, North Pacific Subtropical Gyre - S1503-DNA-20-500_MG | ecosystem: Environmental > Aquatic > Marine > Oceanic | place: Pacific Ocean: North... | reverse complement strand
CAGCTGTAATTCAAGTAGAAGATATAAATGCAAATTCTCGCCTCTTTATTTCTTCCCAAAATGATTTTGTTATTGGTGAACAGGTTATAGGTAGTACTTCAAATGCCACTGGTATCATATCAGATTATACGGCAAATCCAGTTCAGAATATTCAACAGTTAATGGAGTATGCAGATGTTGATGATACTATTGATTCATTTTTTGCCCAATTTAAAGAAGCATTCCTAAGAACAATTCCTAGAAATTTAACCGCCGGCGTTAATGAAAGAAATCTATTAAAAAATATTAAAGACCTTTATCGTGCAAAAGGTACAAGAAAAGGTCATGAATTGTTTTTCAGAATACTTTTAGATGAAGATGTTACATTATCATATCCCAAAACGGATATGTTACGAGTATCAGATGGTAATTGGGCAGAAGATCAAATTTTACGAGTAACTCCGGGGAATGATACCATTTTAATGGAAGATTCTTCCGATTCTAATGGTGATATATTCATTTTAATGGAAGATGGTGCTCAAGTAATGACTGAAGATTCCTTACCGGGTACTTCGGATCTTCTTACACTTGTAGGACAAGAAATTACACAAAGGGCTGTTGTAGATTTAAGTATCCTTTCTGGCGGTGCTTATGATAAGACCGCACAAACAGCTAGAGGATTGGAATCTTATGCTGTTATTAGTAAAGCCACAGCTCTTATTGATAGTGTAACTTCTTATTTTTATGGAGGGGAAGAAGTATACGAATTAGTTATAAGTACGAGCAGTGTAGATGGAACATTTGTAACAGGCCATACTATTACGGCCACATCTAATGCTGATCCCGACCTTACAGTATATGGTAAACTTATTAGTATTGTAACCCAATACGATATTCCGAATTCAACATCTAGCCAATATTATGATATAACTGATCCTCTTACCGTAACAGCAGATAATGGTAGTGATGCTTCTGTTAAAATAGACTCTCTTACCGCAGGAGATGTGGATACTATTATTGTAGATGAGGGTGGATCCGCATATGAAATAGGTGATGAAGTTACAGTAAATAATACTAATACTAATGGTGCGGCTTTAGCTGCTCAAGTATCTTTAGTGAATGGTGCTATTTCTCCAGAGATCGGGGATCTTGTAGGTGAATGGGGAATAGAATTAGAAAATGAAGTTGGTCAGATACAATTAGAAACTGCATCTGGACCTGGAGAAGTAAAACAAGAAGAAGCCTACGATATGTTGGCAATCGACCATATTGTATTGGAAGATTTTACTGTCTTTAGTGATGGTATATTGGGGAATAAAATTGCCCAAGAATCGGGAACAGGTAATGGAGATGTTACAGATATTGTTGTAACAACTTTTGGATGCGGTTATACAAAATTACCTTTACTCACCTTACCCACAACTGGCTCTAGAACAGGGGCTACTATCTATGCAAAAGGATTAAATGTCGGTAAGATTAGAGATGTTACTATATTAGATGCCGGTGCTCATTATACTGATGCTACATTTCCGAGATCGGATGATTATAAAGTAACTATTAATGCTTATACTAATTTCTTATGTACTGATATTTCGGACGGGTTTACTTTAAATGAAACGGTAACAGGTGGAACGTCTGGAGCTACAGGTATCTATAAAGCAACAGATGCTGATAGAAACATTATAAAACTGAATGCTATCACCGGAACATTTTCAGCAGGGCCTGATAAATCTGGAGAAACTATTACAGGGTCTAATTCAGGATCTACTGCACTTTTAGATTCTTATGAGGCAGTATCTCTTAAAGCTGATGATGGAGTATTAGGTGAAACATCTGGAAGATTTTTAAATGAAGATGGTTTTATAGATGAAAAAACCAAGAAGATCCAAGATAGTTATTATTATCAAGATTTTTCTTATGTTGTAAAATCTTCAAACTCAATTAATACTTGGCGAGATCAATTACTTGCGTCTGTACACCCTGCAGGTTGGGCTGTATTTGGACAAGTAGATATAGCTACGGCAGTACAGTCAATTGCTAATATTACTTCCATCGTGGGACTTGGACCACTGTTCAAAGTTATTTACACTATGTTGCTTGGACGTAGATTGGGTACTCAAGAACAATTACCAATCAATCCAAATCCCGCTGTAGGTATTCACGATCCCGCTGACTATGGTAATTCATTTAGAATTTCTGGGTCGAGTGGAATTATTACGAAGGGTGCATTAATAACTGGTGATATTTCAGGAGCTACAGCTACAGCTATACTTGATACTACAAATGATCACGGTGTAAATCTTTTATACTATGAACTACTTGCCGGAGGAGATAGTCCTGGCGCACCTGGTTCTGTTTTGTTTTCAACAGGAGAAGGTATAACAATGTCTGGTGTGTATACAGGTACGGCTACTGTAGTTTCAATACACGGTCTACGAGGATTTCGAGATGTAACATTGTACCATTATGTTAAGATAATCAAGCCGCCGATTTATATGACAGGTGATAAGTATGCATTTCATCCAAGACTTGGAGATGCAGACGAATGGAAATTCTCGTATGGGATGGTTTCATCTGCGGCATCAAGTAGAACATTCAATAGTATGGCAGTCTATCCAGTTTATTTGAATATGGTGACTACTATTACAAGTGCTCTAAACGATTCAGTAACTACTATACCAGTAGCAGCTACAGATAATCTTCCAACACAAGGAACGATTAAATTAGGTAATGAAGAAATAACATATACAGCAAGATCAACAGCATCTGGTGCAGGCAACTTAACAGGTGCAACAAGAGGGGCTAATGGAACTACAGCCACCTCACATCTTATCAATGCGAACCTTACGTTAGTAAGATTGGCACGAACACAAACTGGAGCATCAGGCTACAGAATACAAGATTGGGCAACAGATTGGAGAGGGGTTGCATTAACAATAGGGGATATTGCAACTTATCCCCAGCGGAAAAATAATATCTCCGCACCAACCGAAATAACCATGTGGAAGACTTAATTAATCCATATAAATAGTTAATAAATATTAGAGAGAACTAATGCCATGGCAGCAATCGTAACAAATAAATTCAGACTTAACAACGCAGAGCAATTCTACGAGTCTTTTGCAGAGGCAAGTACGTCTTTCTACTTATTCGTAGGCAGACCACAACCCTGGACAGCTACAACTCCCTTCGGTGGTGGTACTGATTCTGCACCACCCACACCTTTAGATAACGTCGATGACGAGTATATGTACTATCGGGATATGCTTGCGGCAAAAAGAATTCAGGCCGCAGATATTCAGTATGCAATACCCCGACATAACTGGACAACAGGTACGACATATGACTACTACAGAGGAGATTATGGAGCCCAGTGGTCATCTACTGCATCTGACATTGTAAAGACCGTCAATAACGGTACAAATCTTTGGGCATCAACTACACTTTTTTATGTATTGAGTTCCTTAAACAATGTATATAAATGTATGCGAAACTCACCGGGAGCGCCTACCGTAGGTGGTGGTTCAGCAGTAGCTTCTACAGTAGAACCTACAGGAACATCGAATAGTGAATTAACAACTGCCGATGGGTATGTATGGAAGTATATGTACACTTTAACAACTTCACAGATTACGGATTTCTTAACCGCAGACTTTATGCCTGTTGCAACTAATTCAACGGTTTCTGGTGCGGCTGTAGATGGGGCTGTTAGAAATTATAGGATTATGGCCGGTGGAGCTGGTTACACAAGTGGCACATATTCAACACAAACATTGCGTGGTGATGGAGTATTAAGAGGTGGCACAGCTGCAACATTTACAGTTATAGTTTCTGGTGGTGTTGTTACTTCGGTTGCAGCTGTTGGTGCTGGTTCAAAATATACTTTTGCAGATTGTGCTATTGATGATATTAGTGGTATTGGTACACCATCAACAAGTGCAACTGTAACACCTATTATAGGCCCGCCTGGTGGTCACGGCTTTAATGCAGTAGATGAATTAGGTGGTTTTTATGTAATGACTAATACTACAATTTCGGGTACAGAAGGTTCTGGCGACTTTGTAGTTGATCAGGATTTTCGTAGAGTGGGTATTGTTCTTAATCCATATAATTATGGTACAGCTACAGTGGCTACGGCTTCTACAAGAAACGCATTGAAGTCAATGACGTTTGATGCCTCACCTACACCTGGTACATTTGTAATAGATGAAGCTATTACTGGTGGTACTTCTGGTGCAAAGGGTTTGGTAGTTGCTTGGGATTCTACTACAAGAATTTTGAAATATATTCAAACACAATGGACAGGTGTTAATACAGCTGGTGATGAAACTGCTTTCGCAGCTGCTGAAGTAGTAACATCGGCTTCCAGTCAAACAGGTACAATTGGTACTTTAACTAATCCAGAAATAGATTATTATTCTGGTAAGAACATTTACGTTGAAGATCGAGCCCCCATTTCAAGGGCAACAGACCAAACAGAAAATATTAAGCTAATAGTGGAATTCTAAAATGGCAGCAACTACTGATTTTAATGTATCCCCTTATTGGGACTCTTTTAATATAGATAATGATTTTTACCGTGTACTTTTTAGACCGGGCTTTGCAGTTCAAGCGAGAGAACTTACAACACTCCAAACGATTCTACAAAATCAAATTGAACAGTTTGGAAACCATTTCTTTAAAGATGGAACGATTGTTATTCCAGGAAGTGTTGCCTATGATAATAATTATTTCGCAGTAAAATTACAATCTACTTTTGGTTCACCTACCCCCACCGCAATATCTGGTCGTTTATCAGAATATGCTCCCGGAGGTGTTGTAGGATCCACTACTTATGAAGAAGGGGCTATTCTTACAGGGGCAACTTCCGGTGTAACGGCCCAGGTTGTAAATTCAGCAATTGAGGTAACCGGGGGTGATCCTAATACTTTGTGGGTAAAGTACATTAGTTCTAACACTACGGATAATACTACAAGAACTTTTACTGACGATGAAGAAATTTCGGCTGATAGAGCTGTTACAGGTTATGCGGCAAATGTAGCATCTGCACAACTTCAAGCTTCTTTGGCTACATCAACAGGTTCAGCCGCTAGTGTGACTGCTGGTATTTTCTTTATTAATGGTTTTATGTGTAGAAATACTGCACAAACTATTTTACTTGACAAATATACCAATACACCTTCATATCGAATTGGTTTTAATGTAGTAGAAACATTAGTTACTCCAGAAATGGATTCTAATCTATTAGATAATGCACAGGGATCTTCTAACTATGCAGCAAAGGGTGCTCACAGATTTCAGATTACTTTAAATCTTGCGAAATTAGCATTAACATCAACTGCTGATACCGGTTTTGTAGAATTAGCAAGAGTAGATAATGGTAACATAGTACATCGAAAGAAAGCCACAGAATATGCGGTGGTGGCTGATATGCTGGCACGTAGGACCGATGATGAATCCGGTGATTATGTTGTCAGACATTTTGATATAGAAGCCAGAGAGAATTTAAACGATGGAACGAATCGAGGTATCTATACTGCTGCACAAGGCGGGGTAGAAACAAAAGATACTTTGGTAGTTGCGCCAGGTAAAGCCTATGTAAATGGGTATGAAGTAGAAACACAAACGGCTAGTTTTGTAAATTTTGATAAAGCCAGAACTACTAAAAGGATTCAGAATGATACTGTACCTTTTAGTTTAGGAAACTATGCAAAAGTAGATAATGTATACAGTCAGCCAGATATATCTTTAGTGGGATCTAGTATAGACCCATTTGATTTTGTAAAATTGTATAATAAACAAACTACTACTCCAGGTGCGGCAGTAGGAACGAATGTAGGATATGCTAGATCACGATCATTTGAATATAAGTCGGGTACTGTAGGGGCAGTCACAGCTCAATATCATAACTACTTGTTTGATATTACAATGTTCACTCGACTCAATATGAGTGGGAGTATCCCTGGAACGATCAGTGCTGATGCTATTGTTACAGGAATAACTTCCGGAGCAACTGGTATTGCGGTAGTGGCTTCTACAAGTGCAGTCATCGAGTTAATGCAACTAGAAGGATCATTTGTAGTTGGTGAAGTATTAGCAAGTAGTGTAAATGGTGATAACCCTGGTGCAGTTACAGTCGATATTATTACGTCTTATGATTTTAATAAAGACGTAAAACAAATTTATCAAAATACTACTCCTATAGATTATACTTCAGATATAGTTTTAGACCAATCTCTTATATTAACTGGTGAATTTACTTCAACAGGAGCCGGTACAACTGTAACTGGAACGAATACTAAATTCTCTACAGAATTGCAAGTAGAAGATATTATTGAACTACCAACTGGTACTTCTGGAGTTACGGAAAAATTTAGAGTTAGTGTTATAAACAGTAACTTGAGTATTACTATAGCTCAAACAGGAACGGGTCCTACTAGTACAACTGTTGCCGTTACTTCAGCCAAAGCAACAAGAATACGAGCAAAGATTGCAGAAGAAGAAGAAACAGTACTCGTTTATAAGACACCCAAAGATAATACAGAAACATTATTGCAAAGTGGTGTTTCCGATACATCTTACACATTTAGAAAACAATTTACTGGTACAACAAACGCATCAAGTGCTGTATCGTTTACAGCAAATGCTGGTGAAACATTTTACTCGGCTAGTGCTGGTAGAGATTATACACTAACTGTTACTGCAACTGGTAGTGGTAGTAAGGCTAATGGTACTATTTTAGATATATCATCTACAAAGGCTGGGACTACTACTGTTACCGGAACAGGAACACAAACTCTGACAATTACAGATGTAACTCTGTTAGGAACATCGGCCGATGTTACTTTGATGGCTACAATTACTGTAGGTACAAAGGCACAAAAATCTAAAACTGCTAATAAGATGACCACCAAAACTATTGCATCAGATTCTGTTACTGGTACAGCAAGTGATGTTTTTGGTGAACGAGTATTAGATAAAAACATTTCATTGTCATATGCAGACGCTTATGCATTACACGCTGTATATGAATCAGCTGCAATAGGTACAACACCAGTTACACCTACTTTAACAATTTCTAATTCTACTGGTACATTTACCGTAGGTGAAATTATTACAGGCACTTCTACAGCGGCTACTGGTAGAGTTATTGTTAATTCTCCATCAACTACTATCAAGTATGTTGTATTGACAGGAACATTTACAACTAATGACCAAGTTACTGGTGGTACGTCAGGATATATGGGTACTGTTACTGCTACTACCCCAGGTGATAGAAATGTCACATCGAGCTTTCTATTAGATACAGGACAACGAGATTCTTATTATGATCTTGGTAGAATTTTTAGAAAACCGGATGCAGTTGTTCCTGTGGGACAACTATTAATAGTATACGATTATTTCTCACACGGTACCGGTGATTATTTTTCAGTAGATTCTTATACAGGGCAAGTAGCATATGCTGATATTCCCGAATATAGATCGACTAAAGTAGATCCAGAATCTAAAGCCCCAGTTGGTTTTTATGAATTAAGGGATGCACTAGATTGGAGGCCTGCGGTTCAAACACAAACAGCGCCTTCAACGTGTCCATTCTCATTTTCAAATAAAAACTTTGAGTCAAGTGGTGCATCAGCCGGTAATTTACCAGTTCCAGATTCTAATACAACTATTACTTTTGATTTTTATCTTGGCCGTTTAGATTATCTTTACCTGGATCAGTTAGGTAATTTTATTCATGTTGCAGGCATCCCAGGAGAAGATCCAAGATATCCGGCTACTGAAAATGTTAATATGTTAGTGGCTAGATTTTCAGTAGCGCCATTTACATTTAAACCAGAAACTGATATTATAGTTCAGTATGAGTATAATAGACGATATACCATGAATGATATTGGTAAACTGGAATCCAGAGTACAGAATTTAGAGTATGCAACATCTCTTGGATTACTTGAAAGAGAAACAGACAGTTTTCAAGTTTTGGATGAAGCTGGGTTAGATAGATTTAAGTCAGGCTTCTTAGTTGATAATTTTTATGGACATAATTTAGGTAATACATTACTTGATGATTACCAATGTTCTATGGATCCAGGTAGAGGGCATATGCGTCCCAAGAGTAAACAACATAATATTACTCTTATAGAAGAAAATACAACAGATGTTCAACGGACTTCCAACTATTATCAAAAGACAGGTGATATTATTACCTTACCGTATACTCATACACCGGATACAACACAGCCTTATGCAAGTAGAGCGGAAAGTGTAAACCCATTTAGTGTTACACTATGGGCGGGTAACATGACTCTTACACCTGATTCTGATTTTTGGATGGATGAAGATAGAGTTCCTGCGATTACGATAGACGTAGAAGGGAACTATGAACAGATGCTTCGAGAAGTCGGGGGTAATGCTGATCTGGGAACGATTTGGGATTCTTGGAACACAACATGGTCAGGTAATTTAAGAACCACGACCCAAGATTGGTTAGCCAATCGAGGTGGACCGTGGCGCCAGAATATGCGGTCAACAGTTACATCAGTAGATCAAAGACAAAGACGTACTGGTACTAATACTCGTTTGGTGGAACGTGTGGATCAAGTCAGTATGGGAGACCGAGTGGTAAGTATTGATGTCGTTCCGTGGATGAGAACAAGAGATATTAATTTTACTGTAACAGGTATGAAGCCTAATACAAGAGTATATGCATTTTTTGATAAAGTAGATGTCAATGCAGATACAAAACCAGTTCAGACTAGTGCTTCAAATACAACATTAACTAATGCAGTAACTAAAATTGCTACAAGTATTACAGTAGTCTCTACAACTGGCTTCCCAACAACAGGAACTCTAGGTGTAGGAGATACTACTGTAACAGATTCCTTTGGTCAGACATTTAGACAACAGGAACAGATGACTTATACTGGCTTAACTGCTACTACATTTACTGGTTTGACAAGAAATACAGGCAATCAATTTATAGAGCCGCAAGAACACGCTTCTGGTGTTGCAGTTACGAACCAAACTTATGGTACGCAAATTGTAAGTGATAGTGTAGGAACTCTTTATGGTAGATTTAAGATTCCGAATACAGACACTAAACGATTTAGAGTGGGTACCAGAACATTTAGACTTACAGATTCTTCTACAAATAGTATGATTCAAGGTATTGTAGAAACTTCAGCTGAAAAATCATATACGGCTTCTGGTTTTGTTCAAACAAAACGAGAAGAAATAATGAATGTTCGTAATGCTGAGATTTCAAATAGTTCCGTAACGGGCGAACGTATACAAACTAACGTAGTTATATCTCAGCAAGATACAGCAACATCTGGTATATGGTATGATCCGCTGGCACAAACTGTTATGTGTGACCAGAATAAGGGTATGTTCATTACAAAATTGGATGTATTCTTCCAGGCGAAGGATGATACTCTTCCAGTGTGGTGTGAAGTTCGTAGTGTTGTAAATGGTTATCCATCTAATGAGATTTTACCTTTTAGTAAGATATCATTGACGCCTTCACAAGTTAATTTAGATACTACTACAGCGGCTACTTCAACTACTTTTACTTTTGAGTCGCCTATTTACATCCGATATCAACAGGAATTTTGTATTGTGTTGGCATCGAACTCACCAAAGTATAAAGTTTGGATTTCTAGAATTGGTGATGTTGAAGTTGGTGGTACTAGAACGATATCCACCCAACCAACATTGGGGTCATTGTTTAAATCACAAAATGCCTCTACATGGACTCCGTCCCAGTATGAAGATTTGAAGTTTACTTTGTATCGTGCAGTATTTGATATTGCTAATACTGGTGCAATAGCTGTAGTGAATGAAGAAATGACAGCGGGAAGTGATTTACTTATCCCAGCTCGTTTGGGAGGTGGTAAGGAAGCTGGTATTCCTACACTACCTAACAACCCAATAGATACTAGTATTACTTCCGCTTATGTAAGAGTACGAATGAAGGATCATGGTATGTATGCATCTACTAATAATGTTACTATTAGTGGAGTTAAGTCAGAAGTTTCACCGACAGCTTTAAATGGTGCAATAACAAACAGTCAAACGGGTACTGTCAACATAGATGATAGTAGTAATTTTCCCAATACTGGTTATATAAAGATAGATGAGGAAGTAATTTACTATGGAAGTAAGAGTGTTGGTTCTCTTTCTCTAACAACTAGAGGTTATGATAGTACTACAGCGGCAGCACATGAAGATAACAGTATTGTGGAACTCTATATGATTGGGTGTTCTACATTAACACCGTTTGGTATTCCATTAACAGAAATTAATAAAACCCATACTGCACTCTACGGTACTGTCGGTGTAGATGATTTTATGATATCGACTACAACAGCCGCTGGCTCAACTGTATCGGGTGGTGGAGAGGGAGTACAGTGTACTCGTAACCTTTCTTATGATGTTATACAACCCAGTATACAAACAATGGAGTTACCGGGTACAACTATAACAGGTAAATTACAATCAACGACAGGGACGAGTGTAAATGGAGCCCAAACTTCATTTACAAGAACCACAGCTGCTAGTGCTATAAATGTTCCAGTTAATGAAGATCATTATTTGGATGCACCGGCAATAGTTTGTTCCCAAATTAATGAAACAAGTGAACTCTCTGGTAATAAATCTTTGCGATTAACAATGGATTTAACCAGTTCTGATGCAACTGTTTCTCCTGTTATTGATACCGGTCGTATGGGAGCTATTTTGGTTGGTAATAAATTAAACCAGATTCTTACATCAACTGATGTGGGAACTCTTACCCCTTATGCTGCCTCAACTTCAGCTAGTGGTGATAATAATACTGCCATTTATATGACTAAAAAGGTAACATTGACACAATCAGCAACAGCATTGCAAGTATTATTTGGAGCTGTTAATATGTCAGCATCAGATATTAAAGTTTTGTACAAGATTCTGCGAACAGACTCCGCAGAAAACTTTGATGATATAGATTGGGTATTTTTTAATACAACAGGAATACCAGATTCAACAGTGCCAGTATCTAAAACAAGATATGATTATAAAGAATACAAGTATTTTGTTGGTAAGAATTCAGTAGGTGCTGGAACAGAATTGGCTGAGTTTGTATCCTTTGCAATTAAGATTGTATTACAAGGAACTAATTCGTCATTGCCGCCAATGGTAAAAGATTTTAGGGCGATTGCATTCCAGGCGTAATTATGGAATTAAGAGCAGTAGAGGGTAATAAAGATTTAGCTAGAGATATGGCCACAGGAGCTATACTCAATGTAAACAAAGAAGCGTTTGCGGGGGCTAAACGAGCCAGAGAAAAAAGAGAAAAGGCAAAGGAACAATTAGAAACAAATACTAACGATATAAATAGTATAAAGTCTGAATTAACAGAAATAAAAATTATGCTAAGGACATTGATTAATGGCAGCTAGAAGTGTAACAGCGAATGAAACATTTGCAGATTTTAGGGAGACCTATATAGAAACGTGTACAGATATAGGAGACATTACTACTTTAGGTAATACATTTGCCGGAACTCCAACTGACTTGGTGGAGGCTTGTAATAAATCACCATCTCAAGGACTAACTATAGGCTTATGTGCAGCATTGGGATAAATTATGGCAGATAGAACAGTACCAACAACAGATACATTTGACGAGTGGAGACAAACTTACAACTTAACTGGTGCAGATGTTGGATCTATAGCAGATTTAAATACTACATTTTCAGGAACTCCTACAAATTTAGTTGAAGCAATCAATTCAAAAACAACAACAGGATTTAGTATAGCAATGGCAATAGCCTTGGGATAAAAAGAAGGTAACGAATTATGGCAAATGATTTTAAAAGTTTTTCAAAAGCAAATATAGCAATAGACAGTGGTACATATTCTACTCTCTATACGGTTCCTTATACTGCAACAGATGTAGAATCTATCCTTCTAGAAGTTGATATTGCAAATACATATTCCTCGGATATAACAGTGGATGTTAAGATCAATAAAAACTCAGGTGGTACTGGTGGAACAGATGATATATTTCTTGTCAAGGCAGCTCCTGTGCCACAGGGTGGTGCATTGAAAGCCATTAGTGGTCAGAAAATAGTTATGATGAGTACTTCAACCGGAGTAGATACAATAACAGTGGCTGCTAGTGTGGCAAGTGCCGCAGATTGTATTGTAACAGTTTTAGAGGACGTATAATAAATGCCAAGCCCAGGTTATATAGGAGTTAGTCCCGCTGATCGGGACCCTACAGTAAGCGACGATAGTGTAACAACAGCCAAGATTCAGGACAATGCTGTTACTGGTGCTAAGATTGCAATGACATCGGATGCTCAAGGTGATATTCTTTATTACAGTGGAACAGATTATGTTCGTTTAGGAGCGGGAACTAACGGACAGGCTTTAAAGACAGCCGGTACTGGTGCGAACCCTGCATGGGGTGATGTTACTTCAACCGGAGATTTTGCAAACGGTGGTGATACTGCTACTGCAAATAGAGTATTAGGAAATAATGATTCCTATTCATTAGGATTTGAAACAAATGGGTCTACTAGATTAAGTATTGCAGCCAATGGATTTATGACAGCTCAAGAGGGGTTTGGTGTAGGTAATACACAAACTGTAGATACTACTGTTTCAACTCCCGCTAGTGAAAATACTATGTCTGTAGGACCCATCACAATAGATACAGGAGTAACCGTAACCATTGGTACAAGTGGATACTGGATAATCGTATAACAGGATAGAAATATGAGTACATTAAAAACAAACACAATAGACACTTCAACAGGAACAACTATTACAATTCCTACTGGTAGAGTCCTTACTGTTACAGATAATAGTGGCATCTCTATTGCAGGTACAGCAGTATCAGCTACAGCTGCACAATTAAATGTTATGGCTTCTGTAACATCTAGTGCAGCAGAATTGAATGTACTAGATGGAATTCCTGCCGGACTGACTGCAACTGAACTAGGCTACAGTGATGGAGTTACATCAGCTATCCAAACACAAATGGATACTAAAACAGCCTCTACAGCGGTTAATAACTGGACGGCAGGTCAAAGTGGAGAAATTACTGCACTAACATCAGCTGCAACAATCACCATTGACATGGCAGACAGTAATAACTTTTCTGTCACTTTAGCACACAATGCAACATTCGCCAATCCTTCAAATGATACAGCAGGACAAAGTGGTTCAATCTTTATCACCCAAGACGGTACTGGAAGTAGAACAGCCTCATGGGGAACTGATTGGGAGTTTGCTGGTGGAACAGCTCCAACATTAACAACAACTGCTGCAGCTT
>Ga0310342_100001893_pt1 | contig 13301 bp, 12 predicted proteins | sample S15DNA20500_MG_FD_206155 | JGI IMG/M metagenome (GOLD analysis project Ga0310342, IMG submission 206155) | Marine microbial communities from station ALOHA, North Pacific Subtropical Gyre - S1503-DNA-20-500_MG | ecosystem: Environmental > Aquatic > Marine > Oceanic | place: Pacific Ocean: North... | reverse complement strand
CTCACCTGCCTTAACGGCCGCATCATGCACGCCAATGCGGTGGCATAGCTCAAGAGTCAGCGCGATCGCGAATTGCGCGACGTTGTTCGTGCCGTACACAGGTACGTTCGACACCAATATCCCATGCTCCTTCGCCGCGTCGACGTCCACGACGTTGTACCCCGTCGCGAGCACGGCGATGAACTTAAGCGACGGCAGCATTGCGATCGTCGCCGCGTCCAGCGGGCATTTGTTGGTCACCAGCACATCCGCATCGGCCGCGCGCGCCAAGATCTCGCCGGCCGCCGTGCGGTCGTGGATCACCACGTCACCAAGGTCTTCAACCGGTGTCCACGGATTGTCGCCTGGGTTCTGCGTATAGCCGTCAAGGATGACAATTTTCATGGCATCACAATACCAAGTCCGCGGCCAGGAAGCCGCTGCGCGGGTGTGATCCGGGTGTCGGTTTCCGCGTCGCAGGTGGCGGGTGGTAGTTCCGGGGGCTGATCTGTACTTTGACATCCCGACTTTCTGACTTTCCCCCCCCCTTGCAACGCAAGCCTAAACCCGTTACAACATCCGCCAATCCAGCCGTGGTGGAAGCGGCTCGTAACCCACACCTAACGCACCCTGACACAGGAGGCAGCTATGGCCATGTTCATTGGCGAAGCCCTCGCGGGCGACGGGAATGAAATTGCACACATCGACCTGTTGATCGGCGATAAGGACGGCCCGGTAGGCACGGCGTTCGCAAACGCGCTGGCGAACCAGACCGCAGGCCACTCGAATTTGCTCGCGGTCATCACACCGAACCTCGCGGTCAAGCCCGCGACGGTCATGATCACCAAAGTGACAATCAAGGGCGCCACGCAGGCAGTGCAGATGTTCGGCCCAGCGCAGGCCGCCGTCGCACGCGCCGTCGCCGACTCCGTCGCCGAGGGCGTGATCCCCAAAGACATGTGCGAGGATTACGTCATCGTCTGTGGCGTGTTCATCCACTGGGAGGCTGCGGACGACAAGAAGATTTACGATTACAACTACGAGGCCACGAAGTTGTCGATCGCCCGCGCGATGAAGGGCGAACCGACGGCCGACGAAATGGTCACCAAGAAAGATTCGGAGAAGCACCCGTTTAGCCCCAAGTAATGCGGGTTGGCGGGTACGGTGCAAGGGATGGAACAAGACCGCCGCGCCCGGGGCGCGGCGGTTTTCATGCGCTGCGGACGCGTTATGAATGTTCAAGCCCGACACGGCGGGCGCCGTACGTTGTGGCGGGGTCGCGGCCTTATCGGTACACTTATGGGCATCATGCCCACCGACGATGGTCATTTGTTCGTGCGCCTCTACGGTGGGGTCGCATGCATCGAGTTCCTCGACAACGAGCTCAACCTGCGCAACTTTGACGACGTTGAGAAGGACATCACCAAGCAGCTCGAAGGCATGCCCTCGGTGACCATCCTGTTCGATTTGTCGAACATCAGGTACATGTACTCAACGACGCTTGGCATTCTGGTTGCCACGCAGACGCGCTTGCACCGCCGCGGGGCGCGTATGTGCCTGTGCGGTGCGACGGACGATATCAAAGATCTTCTGCATCTAAGCCGGCTGGACATGATTTTCGAGCTCTTCGACACCCGCGCTGCCGCACTCGAAGAACTCGCGTAACCCGTTGCGGTTTCACACAACACACAACACCCGATTGATGTCCGGCTGCCTGCGGGTTTGGAACCCCGATCCTGAACTTTCCGGCTTTCTGACTTTCCGATTCAGCCGCTACCCAACCCGCACCGCCCCACCCGGATGCGTGTTTTGTTCGTTGAGCGCGTCCAACCCCGTCTGCACGCGCGCCTCAACCGTTTCAGTGATCGCGCGCAGCGCCACACGCGGCTTCTCTCCCAGATGATCGCTCACCGACACCGGCTCACCGAACCGCACGAACGCATGCCGGGGCCCATATGGCGGCAGCACGTGGTTGTGCACATCCTCGCCCAGCTTCTGTACCGTCTCGGCGAACCGGTCCAGCGTCGGGTTCGACGCGACATAAGCACCGTCGTAACTGAGTATCCGCATCGCGAGCATCGCCTGGTCGTTCCACACGCCCGCGGCGCACTGGTCGGCGATCTTTTTGTCATCCAATCGCAACTCGTGGATCCGCCGCCGTGCGAGGCGCACGCGGCCCATCAGCGAGTCCTTTGCCTTCGGCGGCACCTGCATCTTTCGTTCCAGGTCGCCTAACACCGCTTCAGCGGCGCTGCTGATCCGCTGCGTCAGCGACTCGCCCTCCGGGGGTGGCGTGCCGCGGTGCTGCAGATTGCGCCTCAAAAGTTCTCCGCCCACCGCGACGAGCCTTTCATACGGCGACGCGTCACCGGTCGGCTCGATGTCGATCATACGCTCGAGTTCAACCAGCCGCGACATCACCGCCTCGCGCACGTCGGTCACGTGCGTGACCTTGATCGACACTGGTACCGCCCACAATCGAACTGCCTGCTTGCCCAATTCGTGCGCCACGCGCAGCCCGACCATTGCCGCGCCTTCGTGAAACGGAGTCACCAAGTCGTTTTGCAGGTAGACGTTGCCCTCGGGAAAAATCGTCAGCGGCGCCGCGCCGCCGAGCAGCGTCTGCCGAGCCTGTGATAGCCCACGCGTATCCGACCCGTCGCGGTCAATCGAGAACACGTCCAGCCGCTGCATCACCCAGGCGTTCAGCCGGCTGCGCAGAAACACGTCGTACGCCGCCATGATCTGCGTGCGAAATCCCGCCCGCCGAACCGCCTCCACCCAGATCGGCGGGTCCGCGTGCGTCGGATGGTTCGGCATGAATACCAGTCGGTCGCCCGCGGCGTGAAGCCCGTGCAGGGCGTCAAATCCGTCCACGTCCAGACCGCGAATCATCTTTATGCGCGGCAGGTAGTACTGGTTGTTCACCGCCATCAGCAGCCGGGTCGTGGGCCCAAACCGCCTGGGCGGAAAGTATCGGTACGGCTTGTCAGAAAAGTCGATCATGGTCCGTTTGACGAAGGCCCCTCGATGTAACGTTCACACGCCGGACTACCAGATTGTACCGCCACGACAATCCCATTCACCGTGCCGCGCCACGGCCGCTCGCGGCTTAACGCTTACGCCCACTTTCCCCATAGAATCCACCCCCCGTACCTGTCAGCGGCACCTCGAACGACCCCAGGGAGGGTGCGAACCACGGGGTTACCATGAGTCGGCCGGGGGTTTGTGTTCGCGCTGGTTTGCGGTACAATGCCGCGTCGATCCAGAACGCGTGGTGGCGTACACCGCGCAACTGACCTGAGACGCTCGCGACGCTCGCTTTCGGTAGCTAACGTGTGCCTCGATTTTGTATGGGAGCCTGACCGTGAAACTGTATGTAGGGAACCTCAATTACGACACCACTCAAGACACGCTCCAGGCGGCATTCAGTGCGCATGGGCAGGTAGAGGAAGTGGCCGTGATCACTGATCGCGAGACGGGTCGGCCGCGCGGGTTCGCTTTCGTCACAATGGAAGACGAAGGTGGCAAGACGGCGATCGAAACGCTCAACGGCGCGGAACTCGACGGTCGAACATTGGTCGTCAACGAAGCACAGCCCCGAGAACCACGACAAGGTGGTGGTGGCGGCGGCGGCTACGGTGGCCGAGGCGGCGGCGGCGGCGGCGGCGGCGGCCCGAGACGCGGTGGCGGTGGCGGTGGCGGTGGCCGAGGTGGCGGCGGTGGCGGCGGTGGCGGCGGTGGCGGCCGTGAGCGACGTGATCGCTGGTAAGCGCGACGTACCAAACATACTCTGGCACAACAGGTCCCCGAAACGCCCCCAAACGCGCTTCGGGGAACAACCCACGCCCCTAAAACGCCCGCTAAGCTGCTTGCGGCTTGGCGTGTTCGGCGCTTGCGGTTGGTGCGCGACTGACCGATCCCAGATTTGATGGGCGCGGATCATTAGAATCCGTCACGTAACTGCGCTGTCGATACAGATTCGGATTGACTACCTGAACCAGCGCGCCAACGTCGAGCGTTATATTCGCGCGATCGTGCCGCGCTACGCGAAGCACCCGGCCATGTTCGCCTGGGGCACGTGGGACGACATCAGCACCGCCGCGGGCTGGGCAATCGAAGAAAGACGCGCGCTGCCGCCATACAACGACTACACCATCGACAGGTACCGCGCCTGGTTGAGAGAACGCTTCACGCTCGACGATCTGAACGAATACCTCATGCGCCGCTTTGCGAGTTGGGAGGCCGCTGAACCGGCGTGCCATCCCGATGCGTTCATGGACATGCTGCTTTACCAGAACTTTCACCGTGAGAATGTGGCCAATCACCTCGGTTGGCTCGCCGACTTGACCGGCAGGCTCGACGGCGCGCACGAGCAGCGCTCGCACGGAGCGTCATTCACACCCAAGATGCCCCTGACGACTGACACACTTCGTGCGGCGAGCCGAACGTTTCACCACCACACGGTGGTTGCGCAACCACCCGCCACGGAAAGAAGACCCCATGCAACCGCGAGTCACACACCACTGGACCGATGACAGCGCGACGATTTGTGTCGAGGGATTGGCCGCGCCGGTGCGCATGTTGCACCTGACCGACACGCACTTGATGTCATACGACAGCCGCGACGGGGAGCATGCCGAAGCCTGTCGTGCTTTCTGTGAGCAGTTCGAAGCTGATCAAGTCGAGAAGTTCGGCAAGCGTTTCATGCCCGAGGACACGTTTCGCGGCACGATGGCCCAGGCCGCGTCGGCGGACCTGAACCTTCTGGCTTTGACCGGCGACATCGTGCACTATCCATCCGCAGCGGCGGTGACGCTCGCGGCCGCAGAGATCGCAACCCTTGGTGTGCCGGCGATGTACATGTTCGGCAACCATGATGTGCATTACACGGACGAGCCGATCGATGCGGCGATGCGGCAGAAGTGGTTGCATGCGCTCGAGCCTCTGCACCACGGCAAGCCCGACTGCGCCGCGCGCGACGTTGGGGGGATTCGGTTTGTGTGCGTCGACAGTTCACTTGCCCAGATTTCGCCGACGCAACTCGAGTCTACGCGTAAACAGTTTGCGGACGGGCAGCCCACGGTTTTACTCACGCATTGGCCTCTGAGCCTGCCAACGCTTCGGCCGCACGTCATCGAGCAGTTTGCCGCGCCGATCATGCTGGGTGATCCCGACTGGTCCGCATCCAGCCGTGAAGAATGGCAGGTCGGCGCCGACACGCCCGAGACGCTTGAGTTCGTGCGCCTGGTGACAACGGCGCACAATCTCGTGGCCATATTCTGCGGGCACGTGCATTTCCCGCACGCGGATGCCGTCAACATGCGCGCGGTGCAATACACCGGCGAACCGGGTTATCGGGGTGGGCGCAGGCTTGTTGAATTCAGATCGCTTGACACATGATCAAACACCTTCGGCACAGGATGTCGGCCAGGGCTTCGACACTGTTGTTAACCACCACGCGCCATGCTCGGCCGTGAGTATCTGGAACTGAGAATACTGGGAAGGCATCGTTGCATGGCGTGACGCGTACGCGGGCTATGAAGAAGGCACAGGTCCCGGTTGCCCGGATCCCGGCAAATGCATGCCCATGAAATACGGCGGTATCGAAATCCCCAACGACGATATTTTCGGCGGTGGCGGCACTGACGCTGGGTGTGCCGGGGCTGATCGTTTGGCCGATGGGCGTGGCGGCTATGATTGTCGGCGGCGTCGCGATTTCGCGGATCAACCGAGATGAGGGTCCCATCGACGGACACGGCATGGCGATGGGCGGCGTGCTCTGCGGCGCCGCCGGCGTGCTGATTCACTTCGTTCTGCTGCTGGGCGCGGTGATTCTTCCGGCCGTGGCGGAGGCACGCGACACGGCGCGCAAACACGCCAACAGCGCCAACCTGTCGGCCATGGTGTGGAACATGATTCGATTCGCCGACGATCATGAAAGCCGGTTCCCGCAGGCCGGCGTTTCGTGGACGCACGGCAGCGACGTTGTGTCGCGCCTCAACGTGCTGATCCATGACTATGACCTGTCGCCACAGTTACTGGTGAACACGCGCGACCCGGACGTGCACGTCACGCAGGAACTGTTGCTGTCGCCGAACAACGTGTCCTACGCTCTGCTCAACGCGCGTAGCGGGGAATGGCTCGACCACAGGAACCGTCACGCCCCACTGATTGCCGACCGACAACGGCCGCATGGCTTTGATGCAAGCGTCTGGAATGACGCGAAGTGGCAGGGGTTCGTTGCCTGGGGCGACGCCCACGTCACATGGGAAGGCCAAGCGAGGATGCGCACGCGGTTTGGCAACATGGAAACCGACAACGATCACATCTACGAAGGCGGCGTGAACGATATGGTCAACCCGGACGCGGCTTTGGAAGCAACCGAATAACGCGGACACCTGCGCGGCAACTTCGCAGCCGCGGGCTTAAGTGGCCGATTAGGAATCGGCCACGGTCAGTGCGACGGCCGCGTCGTCACGCGGCGATTCAACGTGAAGTTGCGCTACGCGATGCTGCGACCAGTCGTCGACGCTAAGGTCCGGCGCTTCGGCTGTGTCGTGCACTTTGATGATGTTGTACGCGTTGTCGCGCTGCGCCGGCGTGAAGCCGGCGTCGCGGATCAGGTGACACAGGTACGGTTCATTGAGACAGTACGTTGTGCCTGCGGCACTGACGACGTTTTCCTCCATCATGACGCTGCCCATGTCGCTGGCGCCGAAGAACAGGCCGATCTGGCCAATCTTCGGGCCCATCGTGACCCAACTGCTGCCGATGGAGTGAATGTTGTCCAGGAACAGCCGGCTGATCGCCTGGGTGCGCAGGTACTCGTTCGCGCCGGCCATACGGACGCGTTTGCCGAACAGCGGGTGCGCCGCGGGATCGCCGGCATTGGCGACGACATCGCCGGGGAATGGCTCGCCGGCGCCCAGTTCCCAGTCGGGCAACCTGCCCATCGGCGTATTCTCGCGTTGAAACGGCCAGGCGATGAACGCCAGGCACTGGCCGGGCCAGTTATTGGTGATCGCTTCGTCCTGCGCCGCTCGAAGGCGCGCCATGTGGTCGATGCGGTCGGCGACACCTTCGATGTGGCCGAACATCATCGTCGCGCTGGTGTTCAAACCCAGCCGATGCCCGCAGCGCATCACATCGAGCCACTGCTGCGTGGTCGCTTTGCCCAGGCCGATTTTCTTCCGTACGGGTTGCGCGAATATTTCGCCGCCGCCGCCGGGGATGGAGTCCAGCCCCGCTGCGATCAAACGACGCATGATTGCTTCGAGCTTCGCCTGCCAGACGTTGTCGGGCAACGTGTGGCCTTTGCCCGGCGATGCGATCGGAAAATCGTCAATCTCGAAGACCGCAACAAACTCGACAAGTTCCGGCGGCGAAAACGCGTGCAAGTGCACCTGCGGGAAACGACATTTCAAATCCTGCAGCAACTGCTCGTAAAACTCAATTGGCAGGTCGGGGTGCATCCCACCCTGCATCAATACCTGCGTGCCACCGATATCAACCAGCTCCTGCACCTTCTGGTGTAGTTGCTGCGTCGAGAGCGTGTATGCATCGCCGTCACCAAGGTCGCGCTTGAACGCGCAGAACGTACAGTTGGCGCTGCACACGTTCGTGTAGTTGATATTGCGATCGATGACGTACGTACGCACCGTGTCGCCGTGTATGCGTTCACACATCGCATTGGCCCACTGGCCCAAGTCGTGCAGCGGGGCTTCGTGGTACAGGCGCAAGGCGTCATCACGCGTCAGACGCGATTCACCGGCAATGACGGCGTCGATGTCGAATTTGAACATGCTGGTCGGAGTCATTTGATCTCGCGCCCGGCGGCCTGCCGCTTCGCGCCAGCATTAACGTGCCGCGACCGCCACGGCGCTACTGCTTCGGCATCACCGCAAGCAGCCCGTTGATGAACAGTTGCCGCGCGGTTTTCACGTCGTAGCCGAAGATGCCCCAGTGTTCGAGCCCGGCCCAGCCGGTGGTCAGGTCTTCTTCGGAGAAGATGATCCCCGGGCGATCATTCAGAGGAACGACGTACAGCCGACTTCGGTTGTTCGGGCCCATGCGGTGCGATGCATACAGACGGTAACGCACGTACTGGTTATTAAATCCTGCTTGGGGCAGTCCTTTGCCGGAGATAACCGGGTCGTGCGGCGGCAGCGGCGAGGGCTCGATCTCCGGTGTGATCTGTTTGAGCATCGCCCGCGCGCGATCGACGGCGGTGGTCTTGCCGCCCGTCGCGTCCAGCCACAGCGTGCCGCCTTCGTCCAGCCACTGGCGCAGTGCTGTGGCCTGGTCATCGGGCAGTTCGCCGTCAGCCATCGTGGTCATGACCGCCAACTTGTGCGCCAGGCTCAAACCTGTGGCATCGACGACTTCGACCTTCAGGTCGATGCCGTATTCGTTCGCGACGATCGCTTTGATCTGCTGCAGCGCGCCGGGTTCGGGGTCGAAGTTGCCGTTGTGACGAACGCGGGCGATGGTCAGCGACTTGGCCGGGCTGTCGACGGTCTGCACAACATAGTTGCCCGCCAGGCGGGCGCGCTGCGGGCGCAGGCCCGTGATGTAGAGATACAGGTTCGACAGCGTGATGAACGCATCGCGGTCTGTGCCGTAGGGCCGGTTGTTCTGCAGGTTCTTGCCGATATCCTGCTTGACGAACATGACCAGTGGCCTCACGCCGTTGTCGATCACGTCGATCGGCACGACGCGCTGCGGCTGCTGGTGCAGCTTGTAAATGTCGTGCTCGTTGTCGAGTTTGGCCATCGCGCGGCCGGGGTAGAGCTTCTCGCACAACTCGCGAAACGCCTTGACGGGATCCGGGTTGCCGCCTTCGCGGTTGAAGACGAGCAGCCCACCGGCGTCGATGTACGCGCGCAGCCGGCTGACCTGTTCGTCGCTGAACTCGAACCGGCGATCGCTCGCCAGGTACAGCATCGGGCTTTCGATCTGCGCGTACACGGGCTGATCGATCTCGGTGATTTGCCAGGTCGCGGCATACTCGCACTCGTCGGAGACATAGTCGACGAAGTTCCACATGTCATGCGGGCGATTATTCCACCGCCCTTCGATCAGCGTGCCGGTCTTGTCCTTGCGTTTAAACCGTATTTTGGAGACCGCCAGCGGGTCGTTGGCGCGAGAGAGGTAGAGGATGGCGAAGCTGGTGGACAGCAGCGCACCCTTGGGGCCTGTCCACATGCCGTTGCCCTGCTGCCTGGCGAGGATTTCCGCGGTCACGTCGCGAAACCAGTCCACACCGTTGAACGTGCTGTACCCGGTCGCCCGACCGACGCTTTGAATCGTCCACATGTAGTAATACCAGTCGGACGCCTCGTCCTGGTCCGTGAGCGAGAAGTTGGTGTCGAGCCAGTTGATCCCCTTGGTCAGATGCGGTGACAGGCCAACGTCGACGTCGGTCATCTTTTGGCCGTAGAGCGCGCGTTCGGTGAGCATCAGCCCCATGACGCCGCCGGCGGTCATCGGGCCGCTGATCCGTTTGAAGAACGGCAGCGTGTCCTCGACGTTAGGGTCGATCACGCTCCAGCCGGCGGCCAGTTCATTCTGGCTGTCCTTTTCGTCTTCCTCTTGCTCGATCTTCTTTTGCCCTTTGCGCCAGTGCGCGTCGATCTTCTGCCACACTTTATTGGGCACTTTGTGCCCGCCGCGCTCGCAGCCCCAGATGCCAAGGACGCCATACTGAGCATTGGCGTTGTCGCCGAACCCGGTCGCCTTGCCGCCGGTCCACTGGTAGTCGTACCCGCCTTGATCGGTCAGCGCGCCGCTGAGCCAGACGTACTCGCGATGGATCCACTTGTCCCACCGCATAGCGGGAAGTTGTGCCAGCATCTGGGCGCGCATGCCACGGTCATAGGCGAACGGCTGATCGCCCGACAGCACCCAGTTGATACGCCGGTACAACGGCGGGTTCTGATAACTTTCCCCGGCTTCAAGCAGCGCCCAGCACGCGACCGCGTGGTTGCCCATCCCGTGCACGACTTCCTGGTATGTGGAACTGCCGCGGTGGTTGTGGATATAGCGCAGCGCGTACATGTCGCCGAACGTGTAGTTGGGCTTTTCGAGGTAAATGGCGCTGATTGCCTTCTGGATGGCGCCCTGGATGTGGTCATAGGTGAATGGCGGCGCCGTGGGACTTTGGGCGTGCAACGGTGATACAGGTGCGATCGCGGCCAGCGCAACCCATGCAACCAGCAGCACTGCCGGACCAAGCCCGCCGCTGTGAGCGCAGCGAGTTGTGGCGGGGCACGCCGGGGCACCCGCGCGCCAGTTCTGCAGCCGCGGGAAGGCGCGTTGCGTCATCTCTCTGGCGTTGGGTATTTGGGTGTTTGGGTATTTCGTCATTCGCGGTTCACCTCGCCGTGATCCTTACGACTTACCTTCGCCCTTCTTGGCTGGCGTCGCAGGCTTGCCGGACTCGGCGGGAGGCTCGTCCTGATCCATCGATTCGGACGTGCTCTGTGGCAGTGGCGCGGCGACTCCCTGAATGTCTCGGAGCATGTAAATCATATGGAACGCATAATCGGCGAAGTTGCGCGTGCGCATGTGGTAGTACCCAGGCGGCTGATCGTCTCCAATGCGGTAGATGTAGTAGAAGTCCGCGCCGCGCGCGACGCCTTCGAGCGCCATGGACATTTCGCGCAGCGTGCCGGCGTCGTACAGGTCCATCACACCGTCGAATGCGGCGAGGTACATGAACGACAGAAGGTCAAACGCGACGGTCTGCCTGGACTTGGTCTGCCGGCCAATCTCGTTGACGACCTTCTTCGCCATCGCCGGATCGCCCGTCTGCAGCAGGGCGTAAATCAGTTCGCCGCGGTACTGGCGCACCATCCAGTTGATCTTGCGCACGCGGTTGTTGAAACGGATGTTCTCGTGAAAGCGAACGGTTTCAAATTTCAGCTCGGCCATGCGCTTGATCGCGTCTTCGATCTGTTTCTTCCGATCGCCTTCGACGAACGGCAACGATGCCTCGCCGCGATAGTCGCGCTGGTACGGCGGATACCCGACGACGACGTGCGTCAAGGCGAGGAGGCGGTAGTATTCGGCCGCGACCTCCGGGGGCACGTGCCTGTATTCGACCTTGAACTTCACCGCGAGCGGCTCAGGCATGCCCTTGATCAGCGCGATCAGCTTCTTACCCATCTTGCGGCGGTCCGATTGACGCGCCCTTTGCACCACGTGCATCAGGTGCCAGCGGATGTACGTATCCTTGTGCCGATTGTCCGAGATGGGTTTGACCATGCGTTCGAGCACGTCCAGGGACATATCCCCACCCCAGCTGGCCAGTTCCGGGTGCGGACGTTCGAAGTGGACCGGTTGTTTGGGGTCTTTAAGATTGTCCAGTTCGTCCGCTTCGCGGATCAGCTTTTCGATCTTGTCGGAAATCGACTTTCGGCGTTCGTTGGCAGCCTTGATTACCGTGGGATCGGGCGGTGCTTTGATGTCGTCTTGTATGGACCATGCACGCGGCGCGGACGAACACGTGACGGCGAGTACGACAATCAGAACTGATGTACGACCTGCGACGCGCGGCGGGCTCACTTGTGAATGATCGTCGTGGATGGTGGTTTGCATCGGTTGCACGTTTTTTATTCGCGGGCGGAATCCCGAGCCGTTGGCTCGAGTCTGGAACGATCAATCACATGGACGAATCGCTGAGATATTTTAGCCCTCTTGCAACTCTTTGGTCTTCACTTCGATCTGCCCATCGGCTTGCTTTTCGTATTTCTTTACGAGGTCCTGGATCTCTTCTTTCGCGTTCTTGGTGTCATCTTCGCTAAGACCCAGACCCTTGTCTTTCGACGCCTGATCGACGTGCTTGTTCGCGTCGCGGCGCGCGTTGCGGATGGCGATCTTTGCCTGTTCGCCCATCTGTTTAACCGAACCGATCAACTTGTTGCGCCGATCGCCTGACAGCGCGGGAATGACCAGCCGAATCTGCTTCGCTTCGGTCGTCGGGTTCAAGCCCAGGTCCGACGACTGAAGCGCCTTGACGATTGACTGCGTGCTCGACGGGTCGAACGGTTTGATCAGAAGCTGCGTCGGTTCGGGCACGCTGATGAGCGCCAACTGCCGCAGCTCCGTCGGCGAGCCGTAGTAATCAACCTTGATGAACTCGACCAGCGCCGTCGACGCGCGGCCCGTGCGCATACCGCGCAGCTCCTGCTTGAGGTAGTTTGCGGCCTTTCCCATCGAGTCTTCCGCGGTGAGCAGTGCTTCATCCACATCCATCGTCGGTCTCCGGTTCGTAGGGCATCCTGGTCAAGAACACATCAGTCTGCTTTCGATCGCTCCTGTTGCATCGGCGTTCACACTGTTACGCAGGTACCGGATGTTGGGTTTCAGTGTGCGGATCGGGACAAGGTTACGTGCGTACTGTAAAGCACTCCGTACACCGTTGCGAAATTCACCAACCTTAGTCCGACACCCCGGAACACGGTCCCCGCATTCAATCACTGAGTCACCAGCGTCCCATGGCCTTGACCGCCGATGACCTCGGCGATGTGCCCCTTTTGCTTCATGTTGAACACGATGATCGGAATACCACGGCGACGGCACATATCAAACGCGGTGAGGTCCATGACCTTCAGTTCGCGTTCGATGGCCTGTGCGAACGTGATCTGGTCGTATCGTTTCGCGTCGTCGTGCTTATGCGGGTCCTTGTCGTAGACGCCATCGACTTTCGTCGCTTTGAGCAGCACCTGTGCGTTGATTTCCGCGGCCCGCAGCGCGGCGGCGGAGTCGGTTGTGAAAAACGGGTTGCCGGTGCCGGCGGCGAAAATCACGATGCGACCTTTTTCCAGGTGCCGCATCGCGCGCCCGCGAATGTACAATTCCGCCACGGCAGCGAGATTGAGCGCGCTGAGCACCCGCGCTTCATGGCCAAGATGATCGAGCACCTCCTTGAGCGCCAGGGCATTGATTGCGGTGCCGAGCATCCCCATGTAGTCGGCAGTTGCCTGTTCGATCGTGCGCTGCTGAGCCAGATGTTCACCGCGAATGATGTTGCCCCCGCCGACAACCACCGCCAGATCGACGCCCAGCGAGTGCGCCGCGGCGATCTCCGAGGCGATCAGCTGCAATTCCCCGTCATCGATTCCGTACCCGCCTGGCTTACAAAACGCCTCGCCGCTTACCTTGAGCAAAACGCGCTGATACCGCGTGACCTCGGCATGGTCTGACTGATCGGTTTGACCGGCGGGGGTGCTTGACATGGTGGCGTTGATTGCAGTTTAGGATATCACCTGATCGTGGGCAAAGCGGCGACGAATTTCCAACTTCGGTCAACAGTTCGT
>Ga0310342_100001892_pt1 | contig 13301 bp, 7 predicted proteins | sample S15DNA20500_MG_FD_206155 | JGI IMG/M metagenome (GOLD analysis project Ga0310342, IMG submission 206155) | Marine microbial communities from station ALOHA, North Pacific Subtropical Gyre - S1503-DNA-20-500_MG | ecosystem: Environmental > Aquatic > Marine > Oceanic | place: Pacific Ocean: North... | reverse complement strand
GGCAGGGGCAAGCACGATCGCCTCCTTGTTCAGTCGGTCAGATTTTCAATCTCGACAAAGATGCGCAACTGGAAGTCTCCGCCTGACGGCTGATTGTTGACCGGGAACGGCGCAGCGGTGGCTCCCAGGGAGATCGTCGACATTTCCGGCCGAATCAGCATTTCGAGTTCCGACTCGTTTTTGTTGGCAAAGAGCTGCGGCCTGACCGTTTCCACTCATAACACGGTGACGCTTGGTTCACGGGCAGCTCCATCCTGGTTGACCAAGTGCTCCGGGTTTCACGCGTCAAACCGCAATTCACAGGTCAAGATTATCGAGTCCCAGGATCAAATCCAGGAATACGGTCGCATCGTTCTCGTTCCGATCACCAGAACCGGATGGTGCAGCAGTGGTCGGTCCGGAAGGGTGGTTCGTCGGTATCGTTTTCGTGGGATCGAGGGTGCCGGAGCTGTGGATGTCGCTTGCGGATGTGGGCAAGACTTTTAAATCCAGACTGGGATTGCTGTTGTAAAGAACGTCAATTGGCAGAGGGCTGTCTGGATTGAGTTGCTGGTGCGTTGGTGATTTGGTACGAGCGCCAGTTTCGTGGCTGGCAATGATTGGAAACCTGTCGCCCAATGAGGGCATGGTGGTTGAGGAAATCGTACCATCGTACTTGGTATCCAAATCCAGATCACCGAGTCCGTTCGCCAGTAGCGAGTCGTCGGCGATAAGAACAGCCTGGCCGGGTGAGAGGATGGCGCCAGCCTGGACATGCAGGTTGCCGGTCACCTGCGAGCCTCCCCAGGTGCCTTGGGTGACCGTGACGTCGCCGAAGGCGGCGTCGACGATAATTTCCCCTTCCCCCGTTTTCGTGATGCCCACCGTACTTTCGAGCCTGGAGTTGAGCATGGCGGTGACGCCCGCAGCGACGGATACTTCACCCGAGGTGACTGTCAGGCCAGCTCCCTCTAACGTGTAATTCTCCATGAAGTGCAACGAAGCGATGGTTTGATGGTTGTCGAGCGTGATGTTGCCGACGGTCTGTGCTGGCAGGAAGAAAATGTGTGGTAGGTCGACGGCAGGCACCAGTTCGAAATCGACGACACCGTCGCGCGACCAGTTGTTTGTGTCACTCCACGATTGGCCGTCGCCTGTCGTGCCCACGGCCGTGTCGCCGTCCCAGATGACAATGGGCACACCAGCGATAAATCTCCGGTGACGATTTCCGAAATGGATATCGTCCACTACCTCGTCCGCTGCCAGTTGCACGGTGTGGGCGCCGTCACCGCCGATTGAAATTTCACCTTCCACCAGAAACGATGCGTCAAAGTTGCCGGCCAACGTGACGTTGTTAAGTGTCGCCTTCAGATCGTAGGTGCCGCTGGCCAGAGGCACCAGATTGACCGTGTAGGTCCTGGGAATTAGCGCCTGCACGCAAAAATTGTCGGTGCGATGCCCAAACATCTCGATGAGTATTTGCTGATCCTCAACCGATGCGCTGGTTTGATTGGTCAGCAGCGATCCACAACCGTCGCGCCAAACCACGGTAAAACTCAGCGATAAACCGGCGGCGTCGGCCGTTTGGGTGACGTCGATCAGTTGGTAATCGATCGCCGGGCCTGGTCGCAATTGAGTGGTCTTGCTTTGGAGAATTTCAGCACCACTGACGGGAAATGTCTGGGTGAATCCGTTCGGAACGATTTCACGAACGACGTACTCGCCTGCCACCAGGTCGTCGAATCGGTACCGTCCGCCTTCGTCAAAGTCGGTTCTTGGGTTGTCCCGTCGGGTGACGGTTCGCGGTTCGTTACGATCGGGACGGCCGTTGTTATTTAAATCGACGTAAATTCGTACTCCGGGAAGGCTGGGCTCGCCGGCTTCCAGCTGCCCGTTGCCATTGCGATCGAGCCACTTCTGGCCATGAATACTGCCCAGCTGGGCAGAGACAGGTTGATTACCGAAGTCAATGTTCTTGACGGTTTGACCCGGCGTGATGTTCACCATGTGACCGCGGCCGATGCAGAAATGTGCCTTACACAGGAATATCTCGGGGAAAGTTTGCTCATAACCCCGCGGCACGACTTCGCGCACAATGTAAAAGCCCGACTCGACTTCGGGGAATCGGTAGTGGCCTAGCTGATCGATGCCCGTGTTGGTGTTGTCCTGCATCGTAACGGTGCGTGGTTCGTCGTCGTCGAGTTGTCCGTTGAAGTTGGTGTCCAGGTAGATCGTCACACCTGGCAAGCCTGGCTCGTCCTGGTCTCGCCGCCCGTTGCCGTTACGATCGATCCACTTGGTTCCCTGGATGCTGCCCGTTTCTGTTTGGAGGGGTTGGTTGCCGAAGTTGATGCCGCGGATCACGGTGCCCGAGTGTACGTAAACCATGTGGCTTCCGTCGCTGGGTGGCAGGATGTCGATGGCCGCAGGTTCAAGAATGTTCTGCGGCCGAGGAAAGGTCTGTTGGAATCCCTCCGGTACGATTTCACGAATCACGTGCAGACCGTTAGCAAGTTCATCGAGTACGTATTGCCCTGTCTCATCAACGGGCGTTTGAGGATCGTCTTCCCGGGTGCGCGCCAGCGGCTCGCCCGTGGTGTGTTTGCCGTCGTAATTGAGGTCAGAATAGACCACGACATCCGACAAGCCGGGCTCGTTTGAGTTTCGTTTTCCGTTGCCGTCACCATCCAGCCATTTGACACCGTGGATGCTGCCGGGTCGGATAGGTCGGTTGCCGAAGTTGATGCCTTTGACCACCTCACCTGACTTGATCAGCACATGGTGTCCACCGGGCACACCGGGAAACGGTTCCAGGTCCGGTGCGCCTGCCAATGGCATGAAAGCCAGTGGAAACGTTTGCTCGGAACCTGTGGGAAGGACTTCGGAAATCCAGTGGGAACCGGGTTGCAGGCCCGTCAGCCGGTACTGGCCGGACTCGTCCATACTGGTCGTCGGATCATCTTTCAATGTCGTCGTCTGGGGTTCGGATTTGTCCGGAACGCCATTGAAATTCAGATCTGCAAAGATCACGATACCCGCTAGTCCCGACTCGTCTCGGTCTTGTTTTCGATTGCCGTTTGCATCCAGCCATTTCACACCCTCCACGCTGCCCGGGTTGACTTCCAGCGGTCGATTGCCGAAGTCGATGTCCTTGATCGTCTGTCCCGAATGGACGTTCACCATGTGGCCCCGGCCCGAGCAAAACAGTGCTGCGCACAGAAATGGATCGGGAAAGGTTTGCTCGAAGCCTTGGGGAACGACTTCACGGACAATATAAAAGCCCGGTTCGACGTCGGGGAACTGGTAGCGGCCTTGCCGAGCGACACCCGTGCTGGTGTCGTCCTGCATTGTCACGGTATGCGGCTCATCGTCGTCCAATTGCGCGTTGTGATTGACGTCCAGGTAGACCGTCACACCGGGTATCCCCGGTTCGTCTTTATTGCGCTTGCCGTCACCGTTGTGATCGGCCCACTTGATCCCGTGGATACTGGCTGGTTCTGTGGTGACAGGTTGGTTGCCAAAGTCGATTCCGTCGACGACATCGCCCGCCTGCAACTCAACGGTGTGGGTACCCGCATTCTCGATGGCGATGTTGCCAACCAGGGCCAACGTGGGAGTAAAGGAGCCCTTGTCCAGACTTTCATTGAGTGCAGCGATTACTTCAAAACGGTGGCCCTCTAAGCCCGCGACGTGGATTGTCTGCGACTCAGGAGAAATGACTTCGGCGCAGATCTCGCCCACCTGTTTGGCGAACATCTGCACCAGTAAATGATTACCTACGACCGTGTGGGAAGTCCTATCGGACAGGATGCTGCCGCAACTATCGGGCCACACCACAGTCAGTTTCAGATCGACGGCGGTCTCAGCGCTTGCTGCGGAGGGCACGACACTCGCGCCGGTCACGTCGAAGTCGATCGCTACACCCGGTCCATACCTGGCGGTTTCGGAGTCGATGACACGGGCGCCTCCACGCGGAAAGGTTGGCTCGAAGCCGGCGGGCACGACCTCTCGAATAACATGATCACCTAACAAAAGTTCGTCCAGATGAAATCGACCGCCTTCATCAAAATCGGTCACTGGATCTTCGTGCATGGTCACTGTGTGGGGTTCACCCCTGTCCCACCGTGCGTTGCGATTGAGATCCGAATAGATCGTCACGCCGCCAAGTCCCACTTCACCCGTATCGAAGTGGCTGTTGCCATCCAAATCTTCCCACTTGAGGCCGTGCACTTCTGCTGTCAGGTTTTGGATGTCAGAGTCCATCCCGGCTGCTGGATTGGCAAACAAATCCGATGCCAGCATACGCCGTGTTTCCAACGGTTCAAATGCGAGCGGCCGTTGCCCGTCGTGTGCTGTTGGGCAGCGCGCCGATCTCGAAGCGGGAAATTTTCTCCGTCGAGCGGGGGAGTGAACTGGTTCGTGTGGTCGCATGGCGATACCCTCTTCGAGAAGCTGCAAACGTAGAGACAGTCTCGCATCTCACGAATTTCATGATAACATAGTTTGCAGTTTTGGTACCGAGAGAAACACGGTGATCCACTGCGCGTCTCTGTCGTCAGCAATCACCAGAAAATAAGGTGGTTATTGCCTCCAGACGGGTCTCCCTACTGGCACGATGGTGTTGCGATGAGTTCCATCCAAATGCGCTGCAAGCCAATTCACGGCCACCGAGTGAGGTGCTGTTGTTGAAATAGAAGGCAGCCTTGTTCTGCTGACAGGCGCTAGTCGCTGGCGGCCCGTTCACCCATCTTCAGCGCTTATCAGCGTGCGCAAAGCATCAATCCCTTGGTGATGCACTTTCAGTACAGCTTCCCGCTCGTCGCTGTCAGCGAAAACTCCTTTTTCGTTGATCACTTCAATGTTAGCGTGAATTTCTGTCATCAGTTGGCGGGCAATTTCAGGTTGAAAGACAGTTTTTCCTGCTACGTTGATGTAAATTGGGCTGGTATGAGCAAACAGCTCCTTGCCAAATTCGTTTTTTCCGGCGGGCTGTGGGATGCGGAGTGCCAACCAACCGGGTCGTTCCACTTTCAACGTGAATTCCATTTGTGCCGTGAAGTGTCCGTTGGCCGGTTGACTGTCGGTAGGGTGGATCACCTTGCCATTGTGGACCAGCTCAATACGCTGGAAATCATTTCTCCCTACGGCACGTCCTTGCACCTTCAATTCGCCGGCATTGGCCATGGCGATGGTGTCACCGATGGTGTGGCCATTGACAGTGAATTCAAGGAACGTCCCGTTGGTGATATACGACTTGCCGGATTGGAGCTGGGCGAGCCATTTCTTGGCCGAGAGTTCTTCCTTCAATGGAACGTAGACTCGGGAAAAATCGTAAATGAACCAATCGGTGCCAGTGGAAAACGGCAAATGCAAACCGAGGTTTAAATATTTGTAGAACGCAGCTTCGTAAGTGTCGTCCCCACCCCCATCAAATATATTGAGAGCGTGGAGCATGCCTGCCATCAAGTTGGGAATGTCCTCAAAGCCCGAGTGATTGTGGCACCAAATCACGGTCGCACCGTCATGGTGCGCCGTGCGGATCCCCTGCTGCAAAGGTATTCCGTCGGTACCTGTTCCCTTCATGATTCCAGGACCAATACTCACCGGGCGGATCAGTTGCAGTAGATCCAGCAACATCACATGTCCGTAACCTTCACCATAGGCGGAAAAATTATGTCGATGTTCTTCTCCGTTGGCAAACAGCGTGCCATTTTGCGACAACCGCCGGAGCTCTCCGCCGCCGCCCGCCAGGCTGTCTTCCACGATTCGATTGGAAATATAATTTCGCTCATCGGGTAAGCGCCGTAAGTGAGACAGGAAAACCAGATCCAGTCCATCGGCCTGGGGGACGGTTGTCAGATAACGATGCGCATCGGCATAAGTCAGTTTCATTAGGTGCAGATGGGTGTTGCCACTGACAATTCCACGGGAAGTTGGATCATAAATGCGCTGCAGGGCCAGCTTGAGAGTGACCCGTGGTACGCCGGTAACATTTTTCTCGTACACGTGCAGCTTGGATTCGATACCGTGAAAGACTTCGATTTTGAGCTTCGTTTGTGGCACAGAGACTGTGGTTCGATTTGCCACGGCGTACCAATTCAACTCGCGGTGAATTTCATTGGTCAACTTGATGAACTTACCCGTTTCAAGATTCGTGATGCGGACGATTCCACCCAGGGGGTTCTTAGTCACGGCATCCATGAGATGGATGGTCATTTGGCAGACGGCCTGGGCGGGATCATTTTGTACCGGTGTTTCGGCCAGCGCGGTTGCTTTGGCCAATGCCACTCGGCGGGTGCGATGATGTTGACGAACCGAATGGTCGTGGGCCCATGTCAAGCTAGCAAGGTTGAATGCAGGGAACAGGACACTCCCCAGCAGGATCATGTGGGACCAGAAGTTGCGTGATGTTTTGCTGTGTAAAGTGGCAACGCTCACGGACCGGTACATGCGGAATCTCCTGACAAGGTTGAATCGAGGGTGCGGATGGTCGGAAACGAATATTCTGAACAGGGAGAACATGGTCGGGGCGAATCGTTCTCTATCATGCCGCGTGAGGGTTACCAAGACAAGTCGGCACGCAGCAGCTACCGAAGGAAATGTCAGGCTTTCCGGTTAACTTGAAGATGCTCGACGAGGCAATGCTGTTGCGGCATTTCGGCATCTTGGCGCATGGCCATCACCTATGGCAGTCTTGGATCTGCCGAAATTCACGACTTCCACAGCCTGGTAAACAGATCACAGGGTGCCAATGTGCCCTGCTACCGCCGAATGAAAACAGAAAGCAGCGCTCCCGCTAAACAGGCAGTTCCTACCACGGCAAAAACGACTGCTGTGTCGCCGCCGCTTTGGTCGATCAGTCTGCCAAGCAACGGCTCGCCCAGGCCGGCAAAGAGATAAGCGACCGCGTTCATGATACCGGTGCCTGCCGCGGCCCGGCGGTGTCCCAATAAGTCGGGACACAGGGCCCAAAATGTTGACTGCAAATCAAACGAGTCCAGAAACAAGGAAACACGGTGCCCTCGCGGGGCATGGGTCGACCGGTGGCATCCCCGCGAAGCAGTCAGCGGCGGATCAACTGGGCGATTGCAGCGCTGCACAGACACAATCCGGCCACAATCGGAAAAACGATCGCCGTATTGTCCTCCGTCACTCTGGAAGCTACCCCAGCGGGATCGGTCACCATCCGGTGAATCGGGAAACGCTCCATCATCCAACCGATAAATGGCTCGGACAAACCAGTCAGGATGTAGGCGAAGGCATTCATGATGCCAACACCTGTAGCCGCGTAACGCCTGCCCAGCAAGTCGGGAGCCAGGGCAAAAAAAGGGGCCTGCGGATAGGCGAAAAAACCACAACAAAAAAGTGCCACAACGCCCCAGGGACTGCCCGCGGGAAGCGCGTACATTCCCAGCGCCGAAAGGCCAGCGGCCAGCATGAACAGGGTGATCACATTGGCCCGTCGGCCTGCAAACAGACGGTCGGAGATCCAGCCACTGGCCAATGCCCCAAACGCCATCCCCAACGGCAGAATAACGGAAACCCAGCGGCCTCCTCCCTGTTTGTAATCGGCCCCCAAGAAATGTACCGGAACCCAGATCAACAGGCCGTAACGGGCACTATTCTGAAAGCCGATGGCAAACCCCGTGACCACAATCCGCCAATTGGACAGCACCACCCGGTAGCGGTCCCAGACCGTGTCATCCTCCGTAGGGGAAGCCAGCGCCTGCTCATCTCCGTCGCTCAATGGATCAAATCCCAACTCGCTGGGCGTATCGCGTGCGAGCAGGTAGTAGGCCACGCCCCCCACCAGCATCATCAGCACGGGCAACCGAAAAATCCACCGCCAGTCGAGCTGGTAGACATCGATCACCAGCAGCGAGGTCACGTAGGAGAGCACCGAAGCCATGCCGGCGGCGAATACCAGCCAGCCAAACGTAAAGCCGCGTTCGTCGCGCGACCACCAATTGGAAACCAGTTTGCAACCGGGCGCCCAGCCCATCGCCTGCGCGTACCCATTCAACGACCAGGGGACGATCAGACTCTGGAATCCTGTACCAAAGCTGACCACCCAGTTCAGTCCGCAGGAGAGAATCGCACCGAGGCTCATCATCCGGCGGCCCCCGAACCGGTCGGCCAGGTTGCCGTTGATCACCTGTCCCAACGCATAGGTCCACAACAGCGCGGTGCCAAGCAAGCCCAATTGTTTTTTGTTGAGTCCCAGTTCGAGTTCGATCCCGGGAAACGCAAAACCGATCGTCTGCCGGCCGGTGTAGTAGAACAGGTAGCAGAACATCGTCGCCAACAGCATTCGCCACTGCGTGGACCTGAAGTCTCTGGTAGTTCGAGCTGCCATCGATTGTTTCCTGGTGGTTTGCCGCGGACGCTGATCATGTACGTTGTGCAGTGCAAAGTTTGAAATCCATCTCCGCCACGCTGGCAGTGCACACAACGGTGATTGGTTAACTGGCAGCCGCAGCGGTGATCGCCTATAATGTACGCCTGTCACAGTGTTCGGCAAGTGGCTGCCAGTTGAAAGCGGTGAAAAAACGGTGGTCGGAAAACGTTTGTTTCCCGTGATGGCCAGCTGAACGATGCTGCCACCATAACTTGATGGTTTGTCTTGACGACCATCATACCCCTCCAAGGCAATTTGCGTCCTGATGAACACCAGCGCCCCCAACCAAATCGCGCACGTTGGCGACGGAGCCGTTTGTCAAGTTGCCCGGATTCTGAACGACCTTTGCGTGAAGTCTTTGTTTATGGTCGCTGACGAGATGGCTTTTGGCAGTTCGGGTGCCGAGGCTGCGATAGAACCCGCTATCGCACCGTATTCGGTAGAACGATTCACGCAATTTCAATGCGACGCGAAGTTACCTGATGTCCAGCGGGGTATCGACTGCTTTGGGAAAGCACGATGGGACGCCGTGCTGGCCGTTGGTGGAGGGTCCACGTTGGACGTTGCGAAACTGATCAGCAATCTGGGGGTGCAGGATGATTCGCCGGAACAGATTGTCTGCGGCGCGGCCCGCTTGGTGCGTGACGGTCCGCCGTTGATTGCGATTCCCACGACCGCTGGCACGGGCAGTGAGGCGACGCATTTTGCCGTCTGCTACGTGGCCGGCAAAAAATATTCGCTCACCCACCGGTTCTTGTTGCCAGAGTTTGCCCTTGTCGATCCACAGCTCACTCACAGTTTGCCGTCGCGGCTCACGGCAGCTTCGGGATTGGATGCGTTTTGTCAGGCGGTCGAGTCTCTCTGGGCGATCGGGTCCAGCGACGCTTCGGTGGGTTTTGCCCGGCAAGGGTTGTGTCTGGCCAGTGATCACCTCGCAGCAGCTGTTCAGCAGCCAACTCCGGCGGTCCGAGCTGGTATGTCACGCGCGGCGCATCTGGCAGGCAGAGCGATTAACCTCAGCAAAACCACGGCGCCCCACGCCATCTCCTATGCCATCAGCATGGCGGCTGGTGTTCCGCACGGGTTGGCTGTCGCACTCACGCTACCGGCCGTTTTGTTGTACAATTCTCAAACGACGGCTGACGATTGTGACGATCCACGCGGTCCTGATCATGTACGTTCCCGCATGGCGTTAGTCCTTGAAGTTCTCGCTTGCGATACACCGACCGAGGCAGTTCATAAAATTGAAAATCTGATTCGATCCGTGGGTGGTCACACACGACTGTGCGAGGTTGGCCTTGACGGTGACGCCGACATCGAAATGCTCATCGAGCGTGTTAATACCCAACGGCTTTCGAATAACCCACGCCGCATTGTGCCGGAGACGTTACGCCGGTTGCTACACAGTATTCGCCACTAAATTGCGTTCGCTAACAAGGTGATTAGAAGATCATGAAAATAAGCACATCACCTCATTGCTTTCGCGGTCCGCTGCAGGCCGTGATTTTCGACTTCGCCGGTACCGTGATCGATTACGGCAGCTGTGCTCCCGCCGCCGCCTTCATTGATGTATTTCGGCAATCGAATGTCGAAGTCACGATCGCTGAGGCCCGGGCACCGATGGGGAGGGCCAAGCGCGATCATATTGCAGCCATTCTGAAAATGCCAGCTGTCGCAGAACGCTGGCAGCGTAGTCATGGGAACCTGCCTGGTGAGGAGGAGATTGACCAGCTCTACGCGCAGTTTCTGCCGACCCAGTTGAAATGTCTCGACGATCATAGTCAACTGATTCCCGGCACGCAGCAAGCTGTAGCGGAATGTCGTCGGCGGGGTCTGAAGATCGGCTCCAGTACCGGTTATAGTCAGCCTTTGATGGACGTTGTGTTGCCCGAGGCAGGGCGACAAGGTTTCCAGCCGGATTGCGTCCTCTGTGCGGATGACGTGGCCAGCGGGCGGCCCGCACCGTGGATGTGCGTGGAAAACGCACGTCGCCTGAACGTCTATCCGATGGCAGCGATTGTCAAGGTGGACGACACGCCCGTTGGCATCGAAGCGGGGCGTAACGCGGGCATGTGGACGGTCGGAATTTCCAAGAGCGGGAATCTGGTAGGACTTACTTGGGAACAAACTCAACAGGCGGAAGCGGCCGAATTACGGGAACGGGTGGAAGCCGCCGAAGCAGCACTCTTCGCCGTGGGTGCCCATTACGTGATCGAATCGGTTGCCGACTTGACGCGGGTGTTGGATGACATTCAGCAGCGGCTTGCCGCCGCCGAAGGGCCTGGATCATAAATCGCGATCCGGGTCAACGCAGCGGATGCGGGGACACTGTAAACAGCACCGTACGGCCAATCACGCGCGGCCGGCCAATGGCCGTTGTATCCGGGATGTTCAAGGAGTCGTCGATCCATAGCAACCCATTGACCTTCTTGGCCGGAGGATTGTCGCACATGAAAGATGGTGGATGGCATTGTCGAGATTGTCGGGGAACCGAATCGCAATCTGCCGCCGTATTGATAGGAAAGTGAGTATTATTGGTGTGATATGTCTTTTATCGAAACGGGTGCTGTCGATAGAAAGAATTTTCGCGCAGGTCGTCCGCCCCTGTGGACAATTGCTGGATAGAGCAGTTGCCATGTGCTTCGCCTTCATGTTTTCCCCCTCTGATAAAGGAGCCTTTTATGATCGATATCGATAACAGGACACGGGCGATGGGACTGTTGATATCCAGCGTGTTGTTCCGCACGTGCCTGCTTGGATTTGGCCTGTTGATCTTATCCTGCATACCTGTCTTCTTTCTTGCTGACTGGTGTTATGCCGTTCACAGCTGGATGCTGAATATTCCGCGCCCGGAATACAACTCGCTACTTTTTTCCTGGTTAGGAAATATGAAGCAGCTGTTGTTGGTTTTCTTTCTGTTGCCGGCCGTGGCCATCCGTTGGACGCTCAAGCAAACGTCCTAACAACAATGTTTCACCAAGCGATGTCATCCAACGAATCGAATCGATAAGATGGAACGGGCATTTGCGGTACAGCGAGCCTGTTTTACTGTTGGATCATCCGTCACTCAGACAAAGTGTTTCAGCCGCCGGAGTAGGCTGAATGCCAGAGACCTTGAAGCACATCGCGTCCACCGATCGACTGAAGACGGATTTTCCTTATGGGTGGCGGATGGAAGGCTGGCTGGGTCAGTTCGCTGCGATGGCCGAGCCGGCGTGTTACAGCCCAGGCGGCTGGCGAATCCTGAATGCCATCGCAGTCCCAAACTGCGATGCCGTCCGCGCCGGCAGTGTAGCTGGCCAAGGCGCTGGCCACGTTCAGATCACCTGATGGGTGGTGAATGACAGGGCAGTGGTGCGCTTTGGCGACGGCGATCAATTTTGGATCAAGGGGATCGCCAAGGGTGATCACGCTGTCGAGCAGTCCCGCTTGGATCCAGCTGTCTACGTCGGTGCCATTGCGGCGGTTGCGATCCAATTCGGGGAATACCCAGGCCGAAAGTTCGAGGCGTTTGCCTTTTTTTGCGCCGACTTCATCCAGCACTCGGCGGGCGTCGCGTACAAACTGGGTCAGATAACTGGCGCGGAGCTGCATCATGCGCGGGTCGCTGACATTGAATTTGCGTGCATCTTGATCATGACGTTTTCGGAAGTCGTCGAGTACCGGTTGTTCGTACAAAACAAACTCCGTGCCGCGAACGAAGCACAGGTTAGCACCATCGGCATCGAAGGCGATCATGGATTCGCGGATGATCTCCAACATCAGTTTACGGACTTCAGGGAATGCATAACTGGCCTTTTCAATTGGTGTTCCATCTTGCATCACCATGCGAAATTCCGGGTGACGTTCGACGAAGAATTTATTTTTTTGCAGGCCTTTGCGGGGCGGCAAGGGGCCTTGGATTGCCAGGCGATACATCAGGTCAAACCGCAATCCCATCGAGTGGACGTGTTTGGCGGCGACAGCTTGGGGAAGAATGCCGGCCGACGTCAGTTCCCTAATGGAGTCCTGGCGTACTTTCATATATGCGGCGTAACTGTTGTTGGCTGGCATGTGTCGCAAGGGAATGGTGTTTGGGCCATCTGAAAACACACCCACCTTTGACGGGTAATTGGTCATGTCACCGTAGCAGACAGCCCAGATTACTTTGCCCACATCACTATGCCGATAGCGTTCGACGAGTTCTAGAATGTGTTCGTGTTTCGTGTACTGGTTGTTGCTGAAGAAGCTGGCCCCATCGATGCTGACTTGTGTCGTGCGCTTTTCGATGCGTTGCCGGTCTGTCTGGATTGCAGCAATTTCTTTGTCGGTCAACGGCACCAGTTTCAGGTAGCCGATATAGGCCTTCCGGCTGTAAGGGCCACGAACCTTTCCGATGACCAAATCACGTCCACTGAGATCAGCCACTTTAAAGAAGGCTTCCTTGAAGTAGGTGGTTCTCGCTTCAAATGGTGGATTTCCGTCTGCAATACGGGTGAAACAGGGATCGCCGCTGAGCTTCAACTTGAGGGTTGTGGGACCGTCATAATCGTGGTGTGGATTCCAGTAGCCAAGGTAAATCGCGTGCCAGCCAGTTTGTCCCAACGTCAGACGTACGTCAGGGACATCTGCATACGAAACAGCGCCGATCATCGTGCCATTTCCAGGTGCGACCAGAGTTTGGTAGGGGATGGTCGTCCAGCGCCCGTCCCGGGGTTCTACTGAGATCGCTTCCCTGGGTTGGCAGCTGCCCATGTCGCTGAGGTAGATTGCCCGCTTGGCAAGATCGCCGGCCAGTCGCCTATCCCAGGGAATCGCCAGGTTGGACTGTGTGCGCGAAGTTTCAGCGTTTTCAAAAATCTGGAGATCTTTAGCGAGATCGTTGCCTGCCGCAATCGTAGCAATCGAACTTGCACTCAGCGGCCGATCAATGACATAAAATTCG
>Ga0310342_100001890_pt1 | contig 13311 bp, 5 predicted proteins | sample S15DNA20500_MG_FD_206155 | JGI IMG/M metagenome (GOLD analysis project Ga0310342, IMG submission 206155) | Marine microbial communities from station ALOHA, North Pacific Subtropical Gyre - S1503-DNA-20-500_MG | ecosystem: Environmental > Aquatic > Marine > Oceanic | place: Pacific Ocean: North... | reverse complement strand
GCAATTGTCAGAACAACTAACTCCATCTTTGGGTAATAAAAGCTCAATGCTTACATCTTCTTGAGCTGAAATTTTATCTGAAATAAGTAAAAAAAAAGAAATTATGCTAATTATTTTTTTCATCAACTCAATCTATAAAATTTATAAATAATGTGCAATAAATCATTTGATAGTTATTCTTGAAATTTAAAATCTATGGGTATAGCTAATTTTGGTTACTCCTATATTCGACGTAGTTTTAAATTTTCTTTCGTAATCAATCCAGTTGTGGTTGTAAACGAAATAAATATCTGAACCTGGTGTGATGGTATATTTGAATCTGTTATTCATACCTAATTTTTTGCTCACATCATCATATTGAATATTGGAAGAGAATGATATAAAAGGTGAGAAATCAAAATCACCTAAAAACTGAATTAAATTCGTTTTAAAATTACCCTCATTTAAGTTCACATTTGAATGAGTATGTTCTATGCTGAGATTAATTCCAGGAAAAGGTCTCATAGTCAGTCTATTTTGATAATCAGTACGATTTCCGGACCAAAATCCTCCAGTATTTATTTCAATTTCATAGACTAGTTTTCTGTGATTGGCAGTTTCAAATTCAATTTGATGTGTCCAGTATGTATATTTTCCTATTGGAATAATTATTGAACTGTCTCCGAGAATATCAAAATTAAATTCTAGTCCTTCATAATTTCTAATAAACTGATAGGATATTTCATCTCCACTTTCAAAGCGAATTGATAATGGAGTAAATTTGATGTTTTGAGTCATCTTTTCCCAACGAAGATTCATCAAGTTTTCAAAACTTAATTCCCATGTAAGTTCTCTTATAAGTTCACTCGATTCTATCAAAGGAGAAAAATTTATTCTGGGCTCCACTCTTCTAAATGAGTTCCTTTGTGCAAAACCAGTTGCAGGATCATAGGCACTACCAAATTCCCTATAGGATACGCTTCCAGACCATGGCTTATTTGGAAAATTAAAACGAAGTCCTCGAGAAGAACGATCCCAGGTATTTGTACTTATATCATTTGGGGTGGGGGAGTTATGTAGTATCGCAAACGCTTGAAACTGTAGGTTTTTATCAGATAGAAAGGAAGATGTATTTAACGTTAAATCAATACCTATTGTATTTCTGTCTTGCACGGGCTCTGTAAGCTTTTTGCCATCTTTAGTATGCCTTCTGGTATATAATATTCCGATACTGCTTTCCTTTAAAAAATTTTTTTTTAATCTGAGAACAGAAAAATCTTCACTATTAATTATGTCTGTTTTTCTTGTTTTTACCTGTTGGGCTGCTATTTCTAATTTCCCAATTTTTCCAATGATTCTACTCCCGTACAAAATTGGAATGGGATTGCCAGATTGAAGACCAATTTTTCTCGAAAAATAGGGATAAACTCCACTTCTAGGGGCAAATTGATAAATATTGGCTCCTTCCAAAAAGAAATCTCTTTTTTCAGGAAATCGAATTGCAAATCTTGTAAGATTAATCTGTCTGTCATCTACTTCCGTTTCAGCAAAGTCGGTGTTGATAGTCAAAGAAGCTTTCAAACCAGGAGTCACGTTATAATTGATATCTATTCCCCCGTCTACATTTGTGTTTTTATCATATCCTTCTCCTACATCTTTTTCAACCTTTGATCCTTCAATTTTTCCATATCCAACAATTTCAAGACCTACTCCTTGAGAAATATCATTAAGACCTGTAAGTCTTCCTGCATTTTGAGGTCTGAAGAGTCCCTGATTTCTTTTATGTCCCGTCCATAATATTTCTTCATTTTTTCTTCTTACAGTTCTTTGAAAATTGATTCCCCAAGTACTAATTTTAGGATCAAAATTTAGCGTATGAAAAGGAATACGAATTTCTGTGGACCATCCGAAATCTCCAATAAAAGTCCAGGGTCTCCAAATTCCATCCCAATTTTTATTAAGACTTAGTCCTTGTCCGATTGTTAGCAGTCCATCTCCCATTAGTCCTTTGGGATTTATTTCAAAAAAGTAGGCATTTCTACCATCAAGGTATGTGTCGAGAATCCACATAAATCTGTCATCAGTATTAAGACGAGAATCTTTTCTCATTTTAAAAGATTTAATTCCATCAGGATCAGAATCGTATAAAATAGCTCCTATATAAAGATAGTTTTGATCGTATGCTATTTTAATTATTGTATTTTCAGTGGGTTTATTCCCTTCTATAGGTTCTTGCAACAAAAAATTTTCAATTCCAACGACTCTATTCCAAAATGGCTCATCTACCTTACCATCAAGAATTATTTCTTCTTCATTAATTTTAAAGGCCTTAATAGATTTGATGCTGTCGTTTTGTGATAGACCATATAGATTAATTGAAAATACTATTAGAAAAAAAATGAAAAAAAATCTTTTCATAAATGATTATTTTCAATATTTTGATGCGATATATGTAAAATGAATTAATATGCAAATTAGGCCTAAACTTTGAATTCGCATATGATAATTGTAGATTAATAGTATGAAATCAAAAAGATTATTATCTCTTGATGCCTTAAGAGGATTTACAATTGCTCTTATGATAATAGTGAATGATCCTGGCAGTTGGAACAATACCTATAGTCCTTTGCTTCATGCAAAGTGGCATGGAATCACTTTAACTGATTTTGTGTTCCCCTTTTTTCTTTTTATTGTAGGAGTTTCCATTGTTCTTTCCATGAAAAATATTGGAACAAGCTCTTCTACATCCAAGATTTTAGAACGTGCACTTAAGATTTTTGCATTAGGATTGTTTTTAAATGTTTTTGGTAAGATCTTATTGAGTCTTATTGGAATAGGTGATTCTTTTGGGTTATCAGACGTGAGAATTCCTGGAGTTCTTCAAAGAATTGCTCTTGTGTATTTTGCTTGTGCACTGCTACTCAAAAACTCTACATGGAAACAACAATTATATTCCATGATAGGACTTCTTGTAGGGTACTGGGCTTTAATGTCATTTGTTCCAGTTCCCGGAGTTGGAGTGGGAGTGCTTGAACCAGGAAGAAATCTTGCTGCTTATATTGATGAAATGCTTATACCGGGAAGCTTATGGCAAGGGACATGGGATCCTGAAGGGATACTCAGCACATTGCCTTCAATAGCATCTGGTATCAGTGGCATGCTTGCAGGTCATCTGATTATTTCTTCCCTTTCTATAGAAAGAAAAATCGTATGGATGTTTTTCATGGGTACGGTTTTTCTATGTGTCGGTTTGGGATGGAATACTGTCTTTCCTATTAATAAAAATTTATGGACTAGTTCTTACGTGTTGTATACTTCCGGGTGGGGCTGTTTAACATTTGCATGTTTTATATGGTTGTGTGATGTCCTGCAATTTAAAAAAGGGATACAGTTTGGAATCATATTTGGAAGTAATTCAATTATAATTTATGCCCTCTCAGGAATTCTGGTTTCTTTTTTTTATACAATACCAATTTTTGGTGAACACACTATAAATGATATAATTTATGGGGGGATGGTGAATTTGGGTGTATATGCTAAGTTCGCTTCATTATTATGGGCAATAATGTACATGCTACTATGCTATATTCCAGCACATTATCTGTACAAGAAAAAAATATTCATTAAACTCTAGGGGTTAATACTATTCTTTGCCTGTAAAAAAAGAAACTACAATCATTCCAACTCCTGCTACCAACAACCCTATAGCTATTGTGATTGAATTATCTTCAGTTCCTCCAATAGATTGGGAACTAAAATATATACTTAATAGATTGACGGGTATGCTACCCAGCATTAGTATCGATCTCATATCCATATAACTAAAGTAACTAAAGTTTTATTAACTACCAATTATTAAGGCCTCTCACTAACTTCATATACTTATCCTTTACTTATTATTTCTCTGAATCTCGAGATTTTACCCTCATTTCTCTTATTTCTCTTAATTTGTTATTTGCATTCAAAAAGAAAGGATAATATTCTGTCGCCATGGTGTAATATTTCACTGCCAGTTGCAAGCTATCTTCTTTGAGGTAATATTCAGCCATAGAATCGTATGAATTTGCACTAGGGTACATGTCAACATATTCTTCAAAGAGACTTTTAGATTTTTCTTTATCCCCTTTGTTATAATACATGTAGCCTAAAGCATTGAGAACATGCTCATAAGGAGATTCAGCATTTTTGAACTTTTCTAGGACCACTTCCATTTCAGCTATCTTCTCGTCAACCGTTGGTTTTGTAAAAGCATACCAGAAATGAATAAACGATCCTTCTGGAGTTACTTCATGCATTTTTTCCCATACTTTGTGCCTGCTGATTTGAAAATTGCTGTCTCTTGGAATATCATGAATGGAAACAAATAAGTTAGAAGATTCATTTTTTCCTTCTACAAATCTTTTCGCTTTTTCTACATGCCCGTCTCTTTTCCATCCTTGCTTGCTTAAAAAAGCCAGCATGTTATGAGAGGCAAATAGCGTGGAATCGTATTCCAAAGATTTTTCAAAAAAAGCATAGGCTCTTCCCCATTCAATATTGTTGTAATGTCTCATGCCATGAAAAACCAATTCATTGGCAACTGCATTATCACCTGTCCATTCGATGTAGGCGGTGTTGTCTTCAATTTTAAATCCAGCGTCTTCCTGTTCTTGCTCTTGTACACAAGAAAAGAAAAGAACAGAGAGTATAAGATAGATAGGTAGTAATTTTTTCATAGTAGTTAGGTTTATTTTATCAATCAATTTTTCAAAGTAATGATATTTTTTATCAATACATAGCCTTACCTGAATTTTAAGGAATATTACATTTCCATGTATCCAATAAGAAAAAATCCTAGGAAGAAACCTACGATTACTGCCACCCAGAATCTTGTGGTTTTAACGATTTTTTTAACATGACCTTTTGGGTCTTGATACAGACTTTTCATATCAGCCTTTTCACATTCCCATGCCCTTTGTATCCAGTTCATAGTTTGGACTTAACAATCGCAACAATCGCAATCACAAGTCTCTTTACATTCACATTTTTCGCACTCGCACATAATTACATATTTAATTGACTTCAAATGTAAGTTTTTTTTATTAGATTTGACATACTTTTTTCTTAAAGTATTTATCAAGATTCAATTAAACTTAACATTCCGAAGAATTATATTAACTTTAAATTAGAAAATATTTTTCTCTAATGAGATATTTTGTTTGCATAATCCTATTCTTTTTTTCTTTCAGTGCTTTTTCACAAAATTGGTTGCAGCTAGGTGCTGATATTGATGGAGAGGCATCGGGAGATCGTAGTGGTCATTCTGTTTCTTCCAGTAGTGATGGAACGATAGTAGCTATAGGCGCTCCTTATAATAACGCTGTCATGCATGACCCAGGTCATGTACGCGTATATAAATACGAAAACAACACCTGGACACAACTTGGAGCTGATATTGATGGAGGATATCCTGTCGGTAATAACCTTGGATGGTCTGTTTCACTCTCTAGTGATGGAACTATTCTTGCTGTTGGAGCTAAAGGACACGATGGAAATAAAGGAACTGTACGCGTGTATCAATATGCAAATAACACTTGGACAAAGCTTGGATCAGATATTGATGGAGAGGCACAAGGTGATGAATTTGGATTTTCTGTTTCTTTATCTAGTGATGGAACTATTCTTGCTGTTGGAGCTAAAGGACACGATGCAAGTAAAGGTCATGTTCGTGTATACCAGTGGAATGGTAGTGCGTGGACGAAACGTGGTGATGATATTGATGGTGAGGTAGCAGATGATAGAAGTGGTGTGGCTGTTTCACTTAGTAGTGATGGGACCATACTAGCTATTGGTGCTTTTAGAAATGATGGAAATGGAGATATGTCTGGTCATGTAAGAGTGTATGAATGGAACGGTAGTGCTTGGGTGCAAAAAGGAGCAGATATTGATGGTGAAGGTGCTTTTGATGAAAGTGGATATTCAGTTTCACTTTCTAATGATGGAACTGTGTTAGCTGTTGGAGCTTATCGTAATGATGGGAATAGTGGACTTTTAGGCAATAGTGGTCATGTACGCGTATATAAATACGAAAACAACACCTGGACACAACTTGGAGCTGATATTGATGGGGAGGGACCTGACGATTATTTTGGTCATTCTGTTTCTATCAATAACGACGGAACAAAAGTAGCAATTGGAGCAAGAAATGCGAATACAGGTCATACAGGTCATACTCGTGTATACAAATATACCAATAACACCTGGACACAGCTTGGAGCAGATATTAATGGTGAAGGTGCTTCTGATGAAAGTGGATATTCAGTTTCCTTTTCTAGTGATGGAACTATTCTTGCTGTTGGAGCTCGACAACACGATGGAAATAAAGGTCATGTGCGTGTATATCAATACCAAACAACGCCAATTACAGTAAAACAAGATGGTACAGGTAATTTTACTACTATCACAGCTGCTGTGGACGCTGCAGGTGATGGGTCTACCATTATTGTTTCTCCTGGAACCTATACAGAAAATATTGCAATAGAAGATAAAAGCATAACACTTAAAAGCACTGACGGTCCTGCTACAACGATTGTAAAACCAAATACTAATTCTGTTCCTATACTTTGGCTAAAAGGTTCTTTAGATAAACATTCTACCATTCAAGGCTTTACACTAAAAGATGCGGGGAATCAATCATGGGGTGATCCAAGAGGTTCTGCGTTAAAAATTAATAATTCTGCAAGCGCAACAGTAATTAACGTAATCTTTGCAGATGCCGATCAACAACCTTTTGCAAGTACGTCAAATTCTAATACTCCAACTAAATTATACAACTGCATTTTTTACGGTACCAAGCGGGGACAAACTATGTTTGGAAGTGATGGAGATAATATCGTCGAATTTTACAACTGTGTTTTTGCAAATAACGCTCAAGCTGGGATAGAATATACAAATCCCAACTATAATCCAGTAGTGAAAAATTGTATTTTTTATAACAACGATTTAGAGGGTACAGGAAAAAAGGATGTTTTTGGAAGTGTTGACATTTCCTATAGTATGTATGATGGAGGATCGGGAACCAATCTAAGTTTAGATCCAAAATTTGTAGACCCTGCAAACAATGATTTTAAATTAAAAGATATTTCTCCTGCTATTGGATCTGGAACCTCTTCTGGAATTCATGCTACAGATATCCTTGGTAATGCAAGGCCTAATCCTAACGGATCAAATCCTGATATGGGAGCCTATGAAAATGCATTAGGAGTTAAAAGTCCACCTCCAAGCGTGACACTTACCACTTCAAGTGCTACTCAGTTCTCTGAGACGGGAGGAAGCGCAAAAATAGTAGCTTCAACCTCTACTACCGCTCTTGAAAATGTTACGGTAAATCTAGGATTTACGGGTACAGCAGCAAGTAGCGATTACGTATACGAAAATTTTTCTTCTGAAGGATTGATGTTGTATATGCCGTTTAATGGTAACGCTAATGATGAGAGTGGTAATGGAAATAATGGTATTTTACATGGAAACATAAACCTTACAGAAGATAAGTTTGGTGTTGCTAATAAGGCCTACCGTTTTGATGGAATCAATGATCACATCGCAATCCCTTACTCTCAGACAATGGCAATCGAAGATGATATTACTATGAGCATGTGGATTTACTTTGACTCTAATGGACAAAATTCCCATGTAATTTCTGGTCCTGGAGCAAATCCAAAAACGTACTATATGAGGACTAACTATATGATGAATAATACAGAAATATTTTTTTATTTCGTTGGTTCAGGTCAAGGATGGGACTTTAACTGGGGTGATAATTTTTATACAGATCAATGGCATCATATAACTTATACAAATAAGGGAGATTCTGCAAGGGTATATCATAATGGGCAGCTAAAGAAAACGCAAAAGATACTTTTTGATCAGAATCATCCTATTTTCACTAGTGGGAGTATATTTATTGGATCGCAAGATAGCCAAAATGATTTTTTCAAAGGTAAACTTGATGAAATAAGGTTTTATAATAGGGCGCTATCTACTACAGAGATTTCTGATTTATATTCACTCCAATTCCCTTTAAATTCTAATCTTGCAGGATCGCCAAACAATAATATAGTCATTAAGTCGGGCACATCATCTTCTAATTTAAGTATTCGTCCTATATCTGATAGTATGGATGAAGACAGTGAGACAATAATAATTGATGTTTTGGGTGTTACAAATGGAACAGAGAGCGGAGCTCAACAACTGACCTTCACCATCACGGATGATGATGATCCTCCAGATGTGATGCTTTCTTTATCTTCTGATAAGATTCCAGAGGAAGCTGGAGAGACGGTCACTGTTACAGCTACTCTTGCAAATGCTTCCTCAAAAGATGTGGAGATAACACTTGCTGCTTCAGGTACTGCAACGGGTGCGGGAACCGACTACACGCTCAGCTCCAACACGATTACCATTGCTGCAGGACAGACTACTGGTACGGCAACCGTTACCGCAGTGGCAGACCAAACTGCAGATGATGCTGAAACGATAATTTTGGATATCTCTGCTGTAACCAATGCCACAGAAGCCACCGCACAGCAGGTCACAATCACAATTAGTGAAGATGTATGTGGTATGACAGGTGGTTCAAATCTTACAGGAGTAATTGATTCTGATAAGAAACTTTATAAAACCTGCTCTCCTTATACTGTTACAGGTAGTTTATTGATTCAATCTGGAGCAACGCTTACAATAGATAATGGGGTTATTCTTGACGTAAACGCCAAATTAGTTCAAATAAAAGGTAATCTTGTTATTAAACCTGGAGCAAAACTTATAAACATGGGTACTCTATCTGTTGATACGGGTAAGTTAGATGCTCAAGGAACTGTAACGGATTCCATCGAATTTAATAATCATTCTACAGTTCCTGGAGCGTTAATTTTAAAAAATGGTTCTTTAATTAAATATGCAAAAATAGATGTTCGTATAATTTCACTTTATACTTCAGAAATTTCAAATTCGAGAATTATCAGTACTTCTCAAAAATTTGATTTAAGAGAAAATTCCAGTATAAAATATAATAAAATACATGATATGGGAGAAATTTCTTCTACTGATGCATCAAATAATAATCCTAACATAATTTATGGAAATGAGATATTTGATAGAAGAGGAACTTCAACAGGTGCTCAAACTTATGTTTTAATGTTACATGGACCAACTTTGGTAAAATACAACAGAATTTATGAGACTAAAACTAATGTTCAAAACATATACGCAATAAGATTTAAATCTGATATGGTACAAATTGAAAATAATATCATAGGAGGAGAAAAAGGAGTACATGGTACAGTTGGTATAATGTTTGATTGTCATGGTAGCTGTGATGTTAAAATAAAAAATAATAAGATTGGTGGTTATACTATGGATAATGTTTGGCCGGCTGCAAATTTTCAAATTAATTCTACATATGGTTCTAATCCAACTTTTAAATACAATAGTTTTATTGGAGAAATGAACTTGTCTGCGGGAAATAGAAATGTAGATATTAAATCTTCTTGTTGTTCACAAGATAATTTTGCAATAGACATGAAAGAAAATTACTGGGGTAACGTTGCCGCCTCGGATATCAACAACTCCATCACAGATTATGAAGATGACTTTCAGCTTAAAGGAAACGTAGACTTTTCAAATGCTCTTACGACGCCTCACTCTGGTACTCCGATTTCTTCTGTGAAAAATCTTAAAATCACAAGGCTAGCAAGTTCTACCTCTTTGACTTGGGATGCCAATACGGAAACCGACCTTGCTGGATACAAGCTCCACTACGGTGCTTTAACTAATGGAAGTTATGCCGCTGTGCTAGACCTAGGAAATGTCATAAGTAAGACCTTGAACGTAGGACTTGGCGTAACAGATGGAATTACCGTTACCGCATACGACGCGGATGCAGACGGTACCGATGATCAGATCGAAGGGCATGAGAGCTGGTTTGCAGAAGCGGAAGTTATCTCGGCTCCTATAGGGGTTAACGACTCTTACCAAATTGCGGCGGGCAGTTCACTAGATATGACTAATGGTCCTTTTGCACACTACCAGTTTGATGGGGATATAAAAGATATTACTGGTAATGGGTATGATTTAATATGGGGTAATCCAACTGTGCCAGATCAATATTTTGTAAATGACCGCTTTGATAAAGAGAAAAAAGCATTAAAGCTATCTATTGGATCAAGTCAGGGTTATTTTCACCCTGATGATGATGCATTTAATTTCAAGGGACAGAATGAGTGGACTATCTATTTTTGGATGAAGATAGATAAAAGAGAACTTAATTATACTAATGGAATCTTATCAAAAAGTAATGGAAGTGATGGATGGTCTTTTAAAAATAATAATTTTAATGATATTGTCAACATCGTTACGGCTCCTTGGTATCGGAATTATTCGGGAATAGAATTTTTTTGGAAAGCTGGTCATATCAATCCATTAGGTGATATATATTTAAGTTATTATTTTAATGAAGAGTTAACAGAAAACGAATGGAACGCATATACTCCAAAATGGAATCAGGTAGCTGTTACCTATAATGGATCTGAGGCAAGCATGTATTTTGATGGAATCAAAGTGGCTTCTGATTTTGGTGATATTCCAGATATATCTATTTACCACAACCCTTTAAAAATTGGTGACTATGGGGGAGGTAACTCTCTTCTTTCTGGTAATATGGATGATATTAGATTCTATAATAGAGCGCTCTCAGCTTTAGAGATTCAAGAGATGTATTCGGCTGTCATAGACCAAAGTTTTGCTGGTGTGCTAGCAAATGATACAGATCTAGATGGAGATACTCTAACCGCAACTCTTGTTCAGACAACTACTAACGGAACGCTCACGCTTCAGGATAATGGAAAGTTCAAATACGTACCTAATGCTAGTTATTCTGGTAATGATAATTTTATCTATAAAGCTTATGATGGCACGTACTCATCTGCTAATACTACAGCAAGTATTTCTGTTTCCACGCCTCCAACGGCAGCTAATGACAGCTATTCTTTGAACGAAGGTGCAGCGCTCATTGTAGATGCGGTGGCCGGAGTCCTTTCTAACGATACAGATGCTGAAAGCGATGTGTTGACAGCGGTGAAGCTTACTGAGCCTACTAATGGTACGCTGACATTTAATGCCGATGGCTCTTTCACCTACACTCACGATGGAGGTGCCTCCACTTCTGATTCTTTCACCTACAAGGCAAACGATGGAATAGGAAATTCAAATACTGCTACCGTTACCTTTACTATTGTGACCTCTGACGATGTGCCTGTAGCAAATAGCGATGCCTATGGAACGCAGGAAAACGAGATTCTTGTCGTATCGGACGTGGAAGGGGTGCTTGCTAACGACACCGATGAAGAGGGTGATGCAATGACCGCCATCCTTGTAACGGATGTGCAGCTGGGAGCGCTAGATTTTTCTTCTACCGGAGGCTTCACCTACCAGCCACCATTAAATCAAAAAGGTATAGATACTTTCGAGTATAAGGTGCAGGCAGGAAATCTTTTTTCTAATACCACCTACGCTACAATTAATATCAACCAAAGACCAATTATCGCTGCTAATCAGACGTTTAATGTAGATGAAAATAAGCCTAATGGTTATGCTATAGGATTAATTAGTGTGGATGATGAAAGCAGCTCCTTCACCTGGGAGATCCTTTCAGGAAACCAGGATAACATCTTTTCTATAGAATCAAATGGAACGATTAAAGTAAATAATACTGGTGCTTTAAACTACGAAAAAGTTCAACAGGCAACTTTAAGTGTTAGAGCGAATGATGGGTCGATGTGGTCAGACGCAGTCGATGTAGTCATCAACATCAACAACGTGCAGGACATGGCGATCATCAGCTCAGAGGTAACGCATAGTTACTGCAGCTCGGGCACAGGGACAGGCGCAATCACTCTAGTCGTCGAAGGGCAGGAAGGAAACCTCGAGGTGAGCTGGTCTTCAGGACAAACGACTTTATCTATAACAGATCTTGCTTCAGGTACCTACACCGTCACGCTTAGCGATGATGCAAACCAGAATGTCGTAGAAAACTATACGATCAACCAATTACCAATCTTCGAGATGACAGCCGTATGTTATGTATCTAGTGATAGCGCCGACTATACGAAAAACAGGGTTTTTGTGAAAACGGGAGATGATTTTTATAACGTAGACAAATATAAAATCTGGAGAGAGGGAAGTTCAGCTGGCACGTATGATCTTATTGGAGAGATCAATGCTGAGACAGATGATAATTTCCTTGACACCACATCTGATAACAGGTCAAGGAGTTATAAGTACAGAGTGAGTATGGTAGATAAATGCGGCGTGGAAGCACAGCAAAGCGCTGAACATACTACGCACCACCTTGTAGCGAATCAGGGTATCAGCGGAGAGATCAATTTAAACTGGTCTAAATATCTAGGTCTAGACTTTGGAACCTATGAGATCTTTAGAAAAAAAGATACCAGTCCGTTTGAGAAGATAGGTGCAGTGTCATCAGAGAATTTATCTTTTTCAGACTATAATGTAAGCGATCAAAGCAGCTATAAATACTACGTGGGTGTACTAGCGGAGATAGAGTGCAGACCCGAAGGGGGAGTTAATATTTATGTAGGGGAGGATTCTGATGACTTTGGTATAGGTCAGGGAGGAAAGAAAACAAGATCCTTGCGCTCCAACACTTTTGAACTGGGTGCTCTAGTTAACACGCCACCAAGCATCGGAGATCAGACGTTCAGCATTGCAGAACATTCTTCTAACGGAACCACTGTAGGCACTATTGTCGCTACAGATGCAGACAACGATCCGCTTACCTTTGCGATCACAGGAGGTAGTGGAGAAACTACCTTTGGTGTAGACAATACAGGAAAATTGACGGTTAAGAATAATACGAAATTGGATTATGAGACCAACACCTCTTTAAAACTGGATGTTAAAGTAAGCGATGGATCTTCTGATGCGAGTGCTGAGATGACGATCAATATCACTGATGAAGATGAAAATACTGTGACAGGCATAGAAGATGTAGCATCACAGATATTTAATGTCTACCCGATCCCTACACAAAAGAAACTCAAGGTGGTCTTGAAAGATAATGTAGAGGTCGAAAGGATAGAATTTATCGATTACTCGGGTAAAGTCATTGCGCCGAAACATAGTAAAAGAAAAGAAAATGTGCTCACCCTTGATGTATCTAATCTTTACTCTGGCATCTACATTTTGAATCTAGTAACAGAGAAGGGAACCAGCAAAGCAAGGGTCATCATAGAACGATAGAAACTTTCAAAAAAGTTAAAACCACCCTCTTATCTT
>Ga0310342_100001889_pt1 | contig 13313 bp, 10 predicted proteins | sample S15DNA20500_MG_FD_206155 | JGI IMG/M metagenome (GOLD analysis project Ga0310342, IMG submission 206155) | Marine microbial communities from station ALOHA, North Pacific Subtropical Gyre - S1503-DNA-20-500_MG | ecosystem: Environmental > Aquatic > Marine > Oceanic | place: Pacific Ocean: North... | reverse complement strand
AAGCTTTATCGTGTACAACGCGATTAATCTTATAACTCAATGGGATATTTTGCTTGGATACTTGCAAAGCCTTTAAGCTTTTGGAATGCAGGTACTCCCGATTAATTTCAATTGAACTGAGTTGTGTTGAGGTGTCAGGTTCAAAGAAGTAAAACTCGTCCGTTTGATGAAAGCAGATTTCCTTGGAAAAGTCTTTCCAGTCATTTTCACCGAATTGATCTGCTATTTCCAAGATACGCTCATAGTCACTGGACTTTAAGTGCCCACCCAGATAGACACCACGGAAACCTAATCCTTTGGCAATCGCGCACTGCTTGGCCGCAAATTCCAAAAAGAAATTTTTCCCTTTATCACTGGAACCCGCCTGCTTTTCGACTAGGGCCAGAAGATCGTCCGTGACAGTTACTCCCGGAATATTATTGGCATGGAAGAAACGAGCCGCTGTTAAACTAAGCACATAAACGTTGGATAACACAGGAACATGGCGGTCAAAACAATCCATATATTTCAACAATTCATCCTGCTTACGTGCATCATAACCAATTTGACTAGTAATAAACGATGCCCCATTTTCGATTTTTTTCTTTAGTTTGAAATACTGAGGCATAACTTCACGTTCGTACCGTTTATGATTATTAACAACAGCCCCTAAGAAAAAGCTGGTATTTTTTAGAACTTGATCCTTTTTCTTCTGTCCAACACTAATTCTTAGTCCAGCGTTCATCTCAGACATCATCTTTAATAACCCAACGGAATCGATATCAAAAACCGCACTTGCTTGTCCCTGATAGCCGCTAATGGGGTAGTCGCCTGATAATGCCAACACGTTATTAAATCCTTCGCTAGCCAGTTTCCAAACCTTACTTTGTAGCCCATTACGATTCCAGTCTTTACAGGAGAGATGAATGACGACTTCCTGTCCACGAGAAATAAGATCGGTACCCAACGTGTCCCCGCTGTGCATTGCATTGCCGCCAGCATTATCTGTAATGCATAAAGCATGAATCCGCGGATTTTGGGAAAGTTCACGAGCCAATTTTAACAGGCGAGTTCCTTCGCGTTCAGTGATAATGCCTCGCGTGTTAACCAGTTCCACGCAAGTAACAAATGTGTGGGTTTCTTGAAGTAAGAAACGAAATGAAGGCTTTTGCCAGATTTTCACTAAAATCTAATCTTTGATTTTGCTGTTTCGGTACTTCTTCTGGATTGATCGATAGTAAATCCGGAGGTTATCTAAATTGATTTGGCATCGGTTTGAACTGACAACCTTCTACAAATACCTCGAAAAAATCCGGTGTTGTCTCCAGTTCAACGTGATCAATTCCTTTCACCAAACGTTCAATGGACTCGCGTTTGTGCCTTGAAAGTAAAACTTCTTTCGCCCCCTGTATGGCGGCATTGCCGATCTTGATAATCCGGTCTTTGGGAACAGGAGCTAAAAATCCAATCTGAATAGCGTTATCGACATTGACATAATTGGCAAAACCACCAGCAAGATAGCATTCGGTTATATCGAGGGGACTGATACCAAAATGTCGTATCAGGATAAATTGTCCACAATAATTGGCTGCTTTTGCCTGAGCCAGATTACTCGCATCTTCTCTTGAAAGAGTAATCCCATATTCCGGTATAACGGTTAATTCATACTGTTTCTTATCTGCAAATACGCCTTTGGGCGTCATTTGGTCATGACGGCGAAGTTCTGCCAGCAAATCGATCAATCCTGATCCGCAGAGTCCATGTGGTTGCGTACCACCGATGGTGTCATATTCAAACTGACCATCAGCCCATCGAACTGATTCGACAGCGCCGTCATATCCCGGCATTCCATACTTAATCAGTCCCCCCTCAAACGCCGGTCCAGCAGGGCAAGACGCAGCTAGCATTCGTCCCGCATGTCCGATAACCACCTCAGTGTTAGTACCGACATCAATCAACATCACCGTTTCTTTCCGCGAAGCCATATCCATAGCCACTAGAGCCGCAGCAGTATCAGCACCAACGTGACTGGCAATTAAAGGAAGTCCGTAAACTCTGGCTTTTGGGTTGGCCCGGATGCCCAAACGACGGGTTTTCTCGGTCAACGATGTGGTACTGCATTCACCAGCCAGATAAGCTTGCTCGATCATCGATTTATAAGGTTTCTGACCGATACTCTGAACGTCAAGCTTGAAAAGGATATCGCGCATAGTTGAGTTCCCAACCGCCACAATTTCGTAGATCTCTTGCCGGACAAAACCGAATCGCTCCTCCATCTGAAAAATTTCGTGGTTGATAGCATTAATAATAGCTTTGCGCAGTTCTCCGTGATGGGCTCCATCGTATGAAATACGGTGCATGATATCACTACCACCAAATCGCTGAGGGTTCTCAAAGGCACTGGTGGTAATGCTCTTTCCGTTCTCCAAATCGACCAGACTGATTACCACCGTTGTAGTACCCAGATCGATGGCCAAACCATACAGGTGCCCACGATATTTGTCTATGCTCTCTCCATCATAGTAGACGACACCATTCTGGCAAGTTACGATTGGATCTATGTCCACAATTGTCGTTTGGTTAGAATCCGTCAAGATCTTGGGGTTACGTCGTAGCGGCGAGAAGTCTAGATCTATATCAGCATCGGAAACCACAGCTTGGCAGGCTAGCCGGTAATTCTCCTGCAGAAACGATTCAGCTTCGTTTCTGGGTTGTAGTGCTTCCATTCCTTGCTTAATCTCAACAATACACTCATGACACTGCCCGGTGCGAAAACAGGATGTTGGTACCTGAACCGCTAGCTCATCTGCATAATCAAAAATTGTTTTTCCGACCGAAAGTTTGCACGTTCTGTCATCAGATGTCACTGTGCCCATACCATACTCGACATCAATTGACACACGATCCTGAACTGCTTCGGTCTCCCAAGCCTGACGATAGTCCAGCTTATCATCCCCGCCACAGATTAAGATCCCTCGGCTATTATTGGGTTTGCGCTGGTTACGACAACCGAATTTTGCTGTGCATTGATCTTCTTTGTTTTTGTAGGGACAGCGATAGGTGGATTGCTCATCAGCGTGAACCGTCATACTGGAAAACAATTCTGTGATTTTATCTAGGCGTTTTTGATACTCTTCTTTATCAATTTTCTGCATCCTATATTCACTTCACCAGTTTTAGAATTCCTCATCTTCTTCGAGTAAACGCTTAGCTAATTCCACACACTCGACTGCATCTTTGCCGTAACCATCAGCCCCCATATCGTCAGCGAATTCCTGAGTAACAGGCGCTCCTCCAACCATAATTTTAACATCGTCACGCAGGTCGGCATCAATGAAAGCTTCAATCGTTTTACCCATGTTGGGCATGGTGGTGGTCAATAACGCCGACATGCCTAATATGTCTGCTTCATGTTCTTCTACGGCATCGATAAATTCGTCTTCTGAGGTGTCGACACTGAGGTCATGTACAAGAAAACCCGATCCTCTCAGCATCATGATGCACAGGTTTTTCCCAATATCGTGTAGATCCCCTTTTACCGTCCCCATGACAACTTTACCAACAGGTTCAATTCCAGAAGCTGATAAAATTGGCTCGATATAAGCCATCCCTGCCTTCATGGCTCGCGCGCAGGCGAGAACCTCCGGAACGAAGATGAAATTTTCCCGAAACTTTATACCGACAATGCTCATTCCTGCTATCAGACTATCATCCATGATTTCCAGGGCACCGGTACCTTTTCCCAAGGCTTCACTGGTCAAATGGTCAACGGTATGGTGATCCCCATCAATTAGAGCAGCAGCAATTTCCTGCATAGCCGGAGTCACTTGAGCAAAAGTGTTAATTGCTCTTTCGATTTCATTTGGTCGTTCCAGGTATTCTTCAATTTCTTCCCTGATAAACTCATTCTCAATATCAGTGATTTCAGCCAAAATTCTTCCTTTCTATTAACTCAATTCACATTGAATTACAGATCAATATATTCCACAGATTCAGATTCCAACGAGTTTTCTATATTTTCACTATTTGCTTTCAAGTCTAATTCTGTGCCACCCGTTCTTTATGCCAATCCCGCACGGACTTAGGGATTTCTATTAAGTTCTCAATGGCGGTTTGCAGAGGGATGGCACATTCCGGCCCAATAAGTTGGACACCCGCCTCCAAATTTTTATAGACTTCTTGTCGAACTTCCTCCGGACCTCTGGCAAACAGTGTTTCAGGATTATTGATATTTCCAACCAAAGAGATCCTTTCTTGTGTTATATCTATCGATTCTTGGGGTTGGTTCTTGGAATCATAATGGAAGGCAGACATTCCAGTCTGCGCGATGTATTCCATCCGATCGACCGTTCGACCACAGATATGCAGAATCAAAGGAATCGGAATCCTATCAACAAATTCAGTGTGCAAATCACGCAAGTACCGGCGGTAATAATCACCACTAACCAGATCGCCGGTGGCATGATCAGGCAGCGTCAACGCGTCCGCACCGGCTTCAATTTGCGCCACGCCGAAGTCTATTGTTACTTTTTTCAATTTGTCCAGACATTGCATAGTCTTATCCGGATCATCCAGAGACATCAATAAAAAAGATTCAACCCCAAAGCAATGGTATCCGAGAGACCATGGCCCCATCGTTTTTCCAACAACAGCCACCTCATCGCCATACTCTTTCTTTAGAATCTTGATGGCATCCAGTACACACTTCGTATCCTGATGAGTCAGCAGATCGGATGGAATGTTAATATCATCTACATCTTCATAAATAGGTTCCTGCATCTTCACCGTTGGCCAGTTATCTTTTTGCTCCCACTGAATCTTGCAGCCGAGAGCTGATGATTCTTGAATAATAGTGAAAACCGGCATTATAGTATCAAATCCTAACTCGGTGTATCCGGTAGCAGCCAATCTCGCCATTAACTCCGGCTGCCTGTTGGCTTCCGGAAACGAGGCATCAACCAAATCCATCAACTCCACGGTAGCTACTGATGTTGGATTACAAACTGGGGTTCGATCGACAGGTTCTCGACTCAACGCTGCCAAGACACGCTGACGACTGGTCATTGAATTAATTTCGCTCTTCACACTTATATCTCCTATTATTTACAGCTTTATATCCCGCCTATTCCTGTTGGCTGGGAGAGGAAAGAACCCCACGTGACGCTGTCATCTGCTGTTCTCGCACCGCTGCTCGCACGTTGGGGGCACGAACTAACAACAACCCCACTAAGGCATCGTGAGAACAACCGCAAGAGAAAGCAACTTGATCCGATTTTTCCTCATCGACAGCTATCATATCTCCCAGTTTGATTAATCCGCCAGTAATGGCGGAAACACGTCTTTCCGTTCCTGATTCATCGCTATTAGCTGTTACGTGATAACGCCCGTTTCCATAGCTTAGTACCGTCATGTCGCAATTCGACTTTTTGTCAAAAATCGTGTCAGAGCGTGATTCAACCAACTGCATTGGATCAGATTTACACGCTTCCAGAAAAACACGCTTACAGCCCAGTTGATGATCCGTTCCACAAGGGAACCGAAGCAAACCCGATTTTGTCAACTCCATTCCGCCCAAGGTCCGCATGGCGTCAACCACAAACTGAATACGTTGTGAAGCCCCCTCAATCCGACTGTAGGTATGCACTAAAAATGAAGGCCCTATGGCTGGTTGCTGTTGGTACAAAGCAATAGCAATATCATGGAAATAAGAATCCATCGGAACCAATTCAATCCTTCTGCCAATATCAACTATTTGACCCATATTGTAGGTTCTCGTCCTCGTTCGATTCGAATTACAAAGTTGTTTTCAAAAGATTAAGTTTAGCCAAAAACGAGCGAATTGTCAAAATGATATTTCCTTCTCCAAATGCGGGAGAGAAATAGCACGCATTTAGAGTATTACACGTTTCGGGAGATCTGTCGGGTGCGGAGCTATTCTGTTTTAAGAAAGGCTTTCTACCCGGGGATGATTCAACACGTCTAGGTTGAGGATGTGCGCCGGTTTCCTGCCCTGAATGGCATCGGTAACCTGTCCAAAAGTCCGTAAATCTAGACGAATAGCTGACTCAAGGGTGATCCCTGCGTTGTGATTGGTGCAGATGATGCGGGGGTGATCTTTGTGGATCTCTCTAGGACCGTTGACCGGATCGTCTACCACGTAATAATAGAGACGTTCTTCACGAATGGCGCGGTTGACAGATTGATCGTCAACCAGATTTCCTCGTGAAGGGTTAATTAGTGACCCGTGAGGTTTCATAGCACAGAGGCAATCGTAGTTAACAATGGCATTATCACCGGCAACGTGTAGGGAAACGGTATCGCTCTCACGAAATAAAACCATGGGATCATCTACAGCGATAGCCCCATATTTGGCTGCCAGTTCCTCAATGTCGCTGCGAACATCATATACAAGCAACCTTCCTTCATTACCAAGAAGCGGTTTGGCACGTGTTGCCACAGCCTGACCGATCCTGCCGAAACCGTAGAGTCCAAGCGTAGATCCACTGGCTTCATAAGTTCGGATGATAGAAAAGTCTCCCCCATGAGAGAGGTGATTCAAGGTATAAACACGTTTGAGGGTTGCCATCCATTGGGCAATGGTATATTCGGCGACGGTTACCATATGCTCAGGGGCAATGGTGACGAACACGCCATGTTGGGCGGCAATCTCATAATTCGTGTTCTCGTAGCCTACCCCCCATCTGGAGACAACTCTCAGTTTCTTAGCAGCTTGATAAAAGCTCGGATGAATCAAAGCAGAACTGGCGATGACACCAACCACACCATCAGCATCATCTTCCGTCAGTTCAGTCGGTTCCATTTCCAGATCCCCCAACTTGGCGAGTCTGTCCAAGCCTTGCCGACGTTCCTCAGTATCAAATCTTTCGTTCTGAAAAATTGGTGCTAATAGAATCTTGTTTGGCATCAAATTCCTCGCATAATGTGCAATATTAAATATTGGGCCTCTGGCGTAAATAGTAAAATCTACTTTTTTTTTAACCGAGGGGGAGCTAAATTATTTGGCATATGTGCACGCAAAAGTCTCCCCACTTCCGTTTCTTGGGCTTATGCCAGAGATCTGATAAACTTGTTAACAGCATCTTTAGAATATAGCCTTCTACCGCTAGGGTAAACGGACTGGTTTCAAAGTTGCCACCACAGAGATAGACAGTAGTCAAAGTCATAGTTATATTCTTCAGCCCCACTTATGGTGATCAGAAGGTCTCTCGGTGGTTGAGAGCTTTCAGTTAAGTACTGGCAAAGGCTATAGATAGTAATGATTTGTCCCTGCATTTACCACCTCTGGTTAGAAAAAGCATATCCCCAACTCATTTAAGGGAGCGAAGATTGAAGAAGGCTAAATCCGACCATTATTCTATCAATTTTTGCCAATGGTCGCAACTTGGGTTAAAGACACGCAAAGCAAAAGAAGCGTTAGAAGAATATTCTACTCGCCACAACTAAGAAATGAAAACTAAATTGATAGGCCTATGTAGGAGATCAATGTCCCATCAATCAGCTCGATCTTCGGGTTTCTCCACGGCTGTTAGACCTACCTACCGACGGCACAAGTCTCAGCCGAAGACGGTTATGAGGTCAAAGCTATAGAAAACGATGGAAGCAGAGCGCATTGTTTCCTCTTGTTGATAGGCAAGTAGTTAAACAAACTGTAGCTGATCTGTTGTCGCACCAACCTTGAGACTGAGAAATCTCTCCAAATGCAGATTGTATTTTCTAATCGCTTTTTGGTATGATGTGGATGCAATTGTTTTAAAAATGGGGAACTAAAATGAAAATTGCTGCAATGTTCGCTGATGGTTCTGGTGGAACTGTTGATCGACCCGATCCAAAGGCAGTTGATGATTTTGTCGTTGTCAAGATCCGCTCGGCACCAATGTGTACCGAATATAAGGGGTTCAAAGGTAAGCGAGATCAAGACCATACTGGATTTGGGCATGAAGCCGCTGGCGAAGTAGTAGAAGTAGCTCAACCGGGTCGAGTCACGGTTGGTGACCGAGTGGTGGTACAACCTCAATATGGTTGTGGAACTTGCTGGCTTTGTCTGAATGGAGAAAGCATCCACTGCCAAAATGGGAAACGTCTTCCAGAAGGTCAGAGCGCTTCGGCTACCTATGCCCAATACATAGTCAAACCTCACTGGTTACTTTCTCCTTTCTCTGAAGATATTAGTTTCGATCACGCAGGTATGGCTTGTTGTGGCATTGGGCCGACTTTTGGCGCCATGCAACAGATGAATGTCAACGCCTTAGACACGGTGTTGATTACAGGTATGGGCCCTGTCGGGCTGGGTGGTGTGATCAACGGTCATTATCGGAGGGCTAAAGTGATCGCAGTGGAAAGCCAACCCTATCGTGCCAAATTGGCCAAAGAATTGGGAGCGATAGCAGTTTTGGATCCGAACGACGATGATAACCTCGAGAAGATCAAAGATTTGACAGATGGACTTGGTGTGGACAAAGCGATCGACTGTTCAGGTGCGACGGCTGCTCACCGATTGATGGTCGATGCGTTACGCCGAAAAGGGCAAGCCTGTTTCGTTGGTGAAGGAGGCGACTTTCCGCTAGGCGCAAGTCGAGACATGATCCGCAAAGGAATTGTCTTGCGCGGGAACTGGCACTATAATCTGGCAGATTTCCCAGCTCTGATCAAGGTTATCAGTGAAGTCGGTAACCAGTTGGATAAATTTATCACCCATCAATTCGGGATGAGCCAGGTTCAGGAGGCTTGGGAACTTCAAGCCACAGGGAACACTGGCAAAGTGGTTCTCGACCCTTGGGTTTAACTATCACACGATACTTGGTTTTATTATAGCTGTTGAGAGATCCTTTGCCTGGTCACTACGAAATGTTCGGGTGAAGGGCTTCTCGACCTCAAGACAACAGTTTAGGTTGCTGTGATAGATGGCCTAGATTACTCCAGATGTCTAATCCCAATCGACAATCACTTTTAAGCTGTCTGAGTCTGTCGCGCGCTCAATTGCTTGGTCGAGTTGAGGATGTCGGAACCGTTCACTCGTATTGGTCATCAGGTCGATTTTGGGCAGTTGTTCCTCGCATAAGAACTGATGCGCTAAACGGATGCCACGCATGCTCGAACCGTGCGTGGCCTGATAGCACTGAAGGCGATAGTGGATGTCACCGTTGAGATCTACCTGGTGGGGAATGCGAGGCTTGCCTGTCGCTCCTTTGACGCCGGCATGACCATCCAGTACCGTGCCATATCCCATCAATTTTGGCGCCAACTCATAAGCTTCTAAACAGGGGGCGTTAACCATTACAAAATGTGGTTCATTGAAGGGGTGGCAGGCCTTAAAAACCTTATCGATCACCTGATCATCCCACCGGAAACCGACCACGTTATCAGCTCCAAAGTCAGCCAGTACCCGATCCAGCCGTTCTACACCTCGATTGATAACGATGATTTTTCGAGCCTTCATAGCTTGGGCCGCCTGCAAAGCGTAGGTGCTTTGTGATCCCGCACCAATCAGCACTACGATTCGATTCTCGATGCAATTATTAACCCGGCTCATTCCTTCCAGGCAGCAGGCTAAGGGTTCCAACTGACAAGCATGATCGGGGTTGAAATCGGCCGGAAATTTGACAATAGGTCCTAACTTAACAAACCAGTCTGGTAAAATGGCATAAGATCTGGCGAATCCGGGAAACTCGTGACCGGTGGCTTGTGTGTTGGGACAACTGGTCCAATCGCCTGTTCCGTTCTCTCCACAGTAGATGCAGGCTAAATCGCCGCACGGAATATCGCATCCTAAGCCGACTAGGTCTCCGGGCACATAGTCGGTGACTCCATCGCCGATAACGTCAACCACACAACAGGCTTCGTGTAGCAGAATGGTTGGCCACTCTCTGATGCGGGGAAGACCTTGTCGTTGAATCACAACGTCAGACTGGCAGATGGATGTCTTGACCGTTCGTAATCGAATTTCCCCTGCTGTAGGTTCTGGAATGGTTTCAGTGGCAACGGTGAATTTTCCACCTGGTTGATCGAGATAGTAGGTCAGGTTATTCATAGATTTTGGGAAAGGGTGTGTGAAGTTGATCGTCTATTCGGTTTAGGGATGGATCAGCACTTTGGCATAAAACTGTCGTTGATCTCGCATCATTTTTAGGGCTTCAAAAGCACCACTCAATGCCACGCGATGGGTGATCAACAGTTGTAGGTCTAATGATTTGGTTGCCATAGCACTGAGAACAGTTCGCCAGTCGTCGCTGTTACCGCAAGCGCTAAAGTCTGAGTTCCATGTGCCGACAATGTCGACCTCACGACGCATCAACTGGGAGATTAAGTTAGCCGATAACGTCACGTCGGCTGACGGATTTCCCAGCATCACCATTCGTCCTCTGCGTTTGGTTACTGACAGGGCTTGAACAAAAGTCGATGGTACCCCTGCCGCTTCGATAGATAGATCTACACCTTGTCCGTGGGTTAGATCGGTAATGACCTCTAGCGGATCGAAATTGCGACTATCGAAGGCGAGGTCAGAACCCAGCTTTTGGGCTAAATCTAACTTCTCCGGCACAATGTCGAACAGGATTACCTGCTGAACTCCCATGACCTTTGCCCATTGAATGGTAATCAGGCCGATTGGACCGGCACCGAAAATAGCGACCGTCTGTCCGACACCGCACTGACCTCGCTTCAGGGCGTGTAATGAAACAGCGGCCGGCTCTGTCATGGCCGCTTCTTCAAGTGAGACTTCGTCAGGGATTCGGATCAAGTTTTCTGCCGGTGCAACCACATATTCGGAAAATGCGCCATCGCTTCGAGAACCAAGATAATCGTAGTGGTGACACTGAACATATTGCCCCACTTCACAGGCCTCACACTTACCACACCAGAGTAAAGGAAAAACGACGACAGAATCACCGACCTGGAAGTCGGTGACATCCTCGGCACAACTCTCAACCGTACCCGCAAATTCGTGACCACAAACGGTGGGAAAATGGTAGGTTCCCTTGACGAAGATGCGCGGAATGTCAGAGCCACAAACGCCACAACTACCAACCCGCACTCGAACTTGACCTGAGGTTACAGGGGGCACTGGAATTTCTTCCAACCGGGCATCGCCCACAGCGTGCAGAACCAAGGCTTGCATGGTGTCACTAGACGTCATTTTGATCTGTTCCGCAGAAAGAGAGCCTTTTTTCTAGCCCTTGATCAATGGCGTTTTGGATCTTCTTTATATTCTCAGATTTTGTGCCGCTGGTATGGAAAATACTGCTGGTACCAGCCACCAGAATATCGGCGCCGGCAGCAACCATATCCGGGATGTTATCGAAACTGACGTTACCATCGACTTCGATCGGGATCTCAACTCCGTGTTGCTTCAGGAACTGTCGGCAATCGGCGATCTTTTTAGGGGCAGAGGGCACCATCTTTTGTCCGGCAAAACCGGGGTTAACCGACATGATCATGACAAAATCGAGTCGATCCAAGGCATATTCAATAGCTGAAAGGGGAGTGGCAGGATTCAAAGCCACTCCGGCTAGAACCCCATTCTCTTGGATCAAGGTCAGTGTCCGATCCAGATGTGTGGCTGACTCCACATGAATGGCGATTTGTTGCACCCCGATTTCAACCACCTTTTGCACAAAGAAGTCGTTATCCTCTACCATCAAATGGACATCATAGGGGAGATCAGTTTTGGAACGCAGTTGATCCAGTAGGGCTAACCCAATCGGCATATTAGGTACAAAGTGAGCGTCCATCAGATCGAAATGGAGCAGATCTACACCGATCGATTCCAATGCTCGCAAATCGGTTTCAAAGTTACAGAGATCGGCACACATCATCGAGGGAGAGACCTGAATTGGCCTATTGAGTCGCATAGCAGGAGCCTTTGACAAAATTTAAGGAGGTCGGCACACCAGTGGGAGCCGAAAATAACAGCAGCGGACCAAGTAAACTTTAAGTACGATCGGAAGTCTATCATTTGGTCCAATTTCTGTCAATGTCCGTGATTTTTACATTTATTGATTTAATCGCTGAAGTTTGACCGATACAACAAATTATTCTATAATACCAACCTACTTCTTTGCACTTGATTGAGAGCAGATTATCAGCAAAAATCGGAACGAGATTATGTCTAAATTTATCGGCATTGACCTCGGAACCACATCTATCACTGCTGTGCTAATTGGTCTTAGCAGTGCAGACAACCTCGATCGTCATCCGGTTCTCCGACAGTTGAGCGTCGACAACCAGAGCCTGCGGAATAGGCCAGAACAGCCGACCTATTCAGAATGGAATCTCGACCAGATGATCAATCTGGCCAACGGGATACCAACGCAAGAGATCGCCGGTATTAGCGTGACAGGACAGATGCACGGGATGACGCTGCTTGACGAGCGTCATCGACCGCGTTCGGCTTTATTGGTTGGCAAAATCAGCGTGGAAATGAAATTCATTCCAACGATTTGACCTATGTGGCGAGCTCAGGTCTATTCAATCTTCAAACCAACTCGTGGGAGACAGATTTACTCCAACGACTTGCTTTCCACCGGCCGTCGACGCCTGTACAGTGGTTGGTCCGGTCAAAAAGCTAACTCGGCTAGCCAGAATTCCAGTTTCGGTAGCCTGTGGTGACAACCAGGCTAGTTTTGCCGATCCTCAAAGCAGTATTTTGATCAACGTAGTCACCGGTGGTCAAATCTCGGTTTTTGTGCCAGATCTGCCACGGCCCCAAACCTTAGATCTACGACCGTTTTTATCAGGCGGTTATTTACTGGTTGGTGCCGGATTGTGCGGAGGGAGATCTTATCGGGCGCTTCACGACTCCGTTCAACAAATTGGTGAGTTGTCTTCGGTGTGGAGGTAAATCAAGATTCAGTCGGCTCCTACTCGCTCCCCCACTCGATTTTGAACCGGCTGGCCGATGGTGCTCCTGTGAGGTCAGACGGGTTGCGGTGTCAGTCAGCACCCCGACCGACGAGGGGTATTGGTCAGGGATTAGCGAAACCAACTTTACCGTCGGCCACTTTGCCCGGTCTCTTTTGGAAGATGTTGCGACTGAATTCGACAATTTCTATCAATGGATGCAACAAGCCGGTCTATCTGCACGGCCTAAACTGGTCGGATCCGGCAACGGAATTCGGCAAAACAGGGGCTGACAGCAAGCGATCGAGGACACCTTTTTAACTTCGTTTAATCCCGGTGCACACGGAGGAAGCCGCTGTAGGGGCCGCTTTGTCTGCTGCTGTTGTCATCGAACGCTTGGAGACAATTGACACTGCTGGTCAGCGTTTTATCCGTCACCGAGCTACATCAAAAAATACAAAGTGAAACCCATCCGGAAT
>Ga0310342_100001888_pt1 | contig 13314 bp, 14 predicted proteins | sample S15DNA20500_MG_FD_206155 | JGI IMG/M metagenome (GOLD analysis project Ga0310342, IMG submission 206155) | Marine microbial communities from station ALOHA, North Pacific Subtropical Gyre - S1503-DNA-20-500_MG | ecosystem: Environmental > Aquatic > Marine > Oceanic | place: Pacific Ocean: North... | reverse complement strand
TGACGGTTATTTAGCTAACGGATCAGAGCCCTGGAAAATTCCCTCGGTAAAAAACTTTCCAGACATTGAAATTCAGTTTAGAACTGACCCTAAAGAATTTCATCCTTACCTAAGAGACAAAGTTACTCTGTCCCGCCCCTGGGCTATCCCGGGAACCCCTGGTTTGGAACATCGAATTGGTGGATTGGAAAAACAGCATATCACTGGAAATGTCAGTTATAATCCAGAAAATCATGAGTATATGGTAAATTTGCGTGCAAAAAAAATTGCTGGAGTTGCAAATTTTATTCCCGAAGTTGAGGTTTTTGGACCTCCTCGGGGAGAACTCCTTGTTGTTGGTTGGGGTTCAACTTATGGTGCCATCACCTCTGCAGTGGAAAGCATGCAGGAACAAGGTAAATCTGTTTCTAGTATTCATTTGAGATATTTAAATCCGTTTCCAAAAAATTTGGAAACTGTTTTTTCTAATTTCAAAAAAGTCCTCGTACCAGAACTTAACCTAGGCCAATTGTTGACAATGTTGAGGGCCCGTTTCCTCATAAAAGCTATTGGATTAAATAAGATTCAAGGAAGACCACTTAAAATTTCAGAATTAAAGGATAAAATAAATCAATTACTCTAGGAAACTGTTAAAGGAAAATAATAGCAGGTTAGCCCTTTAAGAAATTTGGTTAAAAGGGAGGAGCCAATAATGATTAAAGAAGTAAACCAAGATCAGTCAGGCTCAGGTTTAACCCAACTAAGCCGTCAAGATTTTGTTAGCGATCAGGAAATAAGGTGGTGCCCTGGATGCGGTGACTATTCCATTCTAGCCCAAACCCAAAAAACGCTTCCTGAGCTTAATATCCCTCGAGAAAATTTTGTTTTTGTTTCTGGTATTGGTTGTTCTAGTCGTTTTCCCTACTACGTTAATACCTATGGGTTTCACAGCATTCATGGAAGAGCTCCAGCTTTAGCCACCGGAATCAAAGCCTCAAGACCCGAACTCTCAGTCTGGGTAATTACGGGAGATGGGGATGCGCTAAGCATTGGGGGCAATCATTTCATGCATATAGTTCGTAGGAATCTAGATGTTAACATAATTCTTTTTAATAACAGGATCTACGGACTAACTAAAGGACAGTACTCTCCAACCTCTGAATTTGGGAAGAAAACTAAATCAACCCCAGTAGGATCTATAGACTACCCAATCAATCCCCTTTGCATCGCCATTGCCAACGAAGCGACATTTATAGCACGAGCCATCGATGTGGATGTAAAACACCTTTCTTGGGTTCTTACACAAGCAGCCCAACATAAAGGAGTTTCCTTTGTAGAGGTTTTTCAAAATTGTAATATCTTTAATGATGGTGCTTTCAGCCATTTTGCTGAACGTTCGGTTCGCGATGACCGTACCATCAGATTGGAAGACGGCAAACCGCTGATTTTTGGCAAGGATCGTAATAAAGGTATTCGTCTTAATGGTTTACAGCCAGAAGTTGTAGAAATTGGCACCGAATTCTCTGAAAATGACCTATTAGTACATGACATCCATTCTCCAGAGCCTCACTTAGCTAACATGCTGGCAAGAATGGATTATCCTGACTTCCCTACCCCGGTTGGTATTTTTCGTTCCGTAGCAAAACCTACCTATGATGAGTTACTAGAGGCTCAGGTACAAGATTCTATTAGCAGGACGGGTCCAGGAAACCTTGAACAGCTTCTAAACAGTGGGGACGTCTGGGTTGTTGATTAGGCGTGACCTAAGATAATTATGGATTCCGTTACAGTAAATTTTATAAAGTTTTATATTTAATTTTTCTTTTAAAGAGGTCGTAGTGATCTGTCCAGCTTGTGGCTCTTCCAATCTTCCAGGGGTTGATCGTTGTATAGAATGTCTTTCCCCTTTTTCTAAATTGGATATTCCTTTGCCAACTGTAGGTCTACAAAAGCGACTGATGGAAGATACGGTTGCTGCCTTAAAACCTAGATCAGCTATAACTGTTTCCCCTGAAACTCCAGTACAGGAATCTATTCAGTTATTAAAGGACAAAGGAGTCGGGTGTGTCTTGGTTATGAAAGGGGATACCTTAACAGGAATATTCTCGGAAAGAGATGTACTTTATAAACTGGTTGGGAAAAAACACCTGCTCCAGACAATACAAACTAAGAAAGTTATGACCCCTCGTCCAGTCACCTTGAATCTAGATGATTCAATTCGTTTTGCCCTGCATCAGATGTCAGTTGGTGGCTTTCGTCATATTCCGATTGTAAGTTCGAACCAGCCTCTAAAAATTATTTCTGCCCGAGATGTCCTCGGTTATGTTTGTCAACTAACAAACACTTCTAATTCTTAATGACTGGACTTTCCTTATATTCAGTAGGTGCCCTGCAACACATACAAGCACTTGGAATATATGTTGTAATATTGCATACCTCGCAAAAGTAATAGAAATCGTAGATCTTATTATTCCTAACTAGTTGAGCCTTGACAATTTCATAAGTATTGTCTGAAGTTACTTTACTTAAAATAAGTTGAAACTCTTGGGTCTTAAGCTTCTTCTCTTTAACAAGCGTTTTTGCAGACTCTCCGGAGTTAAGGAAATACAGTTGTCCATTACTATCTTTTAGTCCTATCTTGAAGTATTTTTGGACACAGGGAACTTGGTCAAGTTTTGGACTAAAACAAAAGATCCTACCGCGAATCAAAAATTTATTAGATTCATTGACTTTTTTGATTGCTAGATTCTTTGTATTATAATTTACTAATGATATAAAAATCAAAACTAGAATCCGCTGGATTATGCTTGAAAATAACATTGTTAAACCTTCTATTTCTATCTAGTAATCTAGTGTAGTATTGTTTGAAGAAATCTAGCTTTTTTCTCTAATAAAAATATAGACTTAGAATGAATCGTCGAACGAATAGGGTAATCTACTTGAGGTAAGAACCATTGAATCAAGATAAAAAATCTGAGGCACCTCCAAATTCTCAGACAGTAATCATCAATTCCAAAGAGTTTTTATATCAAACACTAGAACACCTGAATGGTAAAGCTTTCCTGATTCAATTTAAACTTAAGAACCCTAACATTCAACAAGGCGATGTACTTCTAGTCTTGAATGAAGATGATATTCTATTCCACGGTTTCATTAATAGAATCGAAGATGGAGTGGCTATCGCCAGAGACCATAATAGCCTTCTTCCTCCAGATACGATCCAGTAACATTACTTTAGTCTACAATTGATTGATTAGGTGGAATGTTCTTGAACCTTAACAGTTTCATTGTAACCAATTTGAGAAAATATGAAATAGTTCAAACTATCTAAAAAGTCTAGTAGACTAACCATACTTTAGGTATAGAAAGAAACTGGTTTGGTACTTTTACAATTTCATTCTTTTGGTTTGGTACTTTTACAATTTCATTCTTTTGATTATAATATCCTGCTTAATTTTTGGTACCCAGGGTTTAGTCGTTTTAATTATTAGAAAAACTTCGGGGCGGCCTCTATTTTGAGAGCATGCCCAAAAAAAGGGGAAGGAGAGATTTTGTGATTGAAGTTGATAATTTGACAAAGAGATATGGAAATACAGTAGCGGTAAATAAGGTGTCCTTTCAGGTTAGCAAGGGAGAAATTTTAGGATTCCTTGGTCCGAATGGTGCTGGGAAAACAACGACGATGAGGATTTTAACCTGTTTTTTGCCAGCTAGTGAAGGAACTGCTAGAGTAGCAGGGTTTGACGTTTTTGATCATCCTATGGAAGTAAAGCGCCGCATCGGTTATCTTCCAGAGCATCCTCCAGTTTATGACGAGATGACGGTCAATAGTTATCTTAACTTCGTTGCTAAGATAAAAGGAATTTCTCCTGGAGAACGTGATAAAAGTGTTCAAAATGTGAAAGAAAAAGTTCGAATAGAAGAATATAGCAACAAGTTAATTGGCCATATGTCGAAGGGATTTAAACAACGGGTAGGGTTAGCTCAAGCCCTGATTCATGACCCCGAGGTCTTAATCCTTGATGAGCCAACAGTAGGCTTGGATCCTAATCAAATTAAAGAAGTACGTGATCTTATTAAGAACCTTGCAGGAAACCACACTATCATTCTTTCGACCCACATATTACCCGAAGTCAGCATGACCTGTGAACGGGTGGTAATTATTTCTAATGGAAAAATTGCAGCTGTAGACACTCCAGAAAATCTTACCCGACAGCAACAGGGTACTGAGCGAATCCACATTGAGGCAAAGGGTGCTCTCTTGGAAATACAAAATAAAATAAATTCGGTAGAAGGAGTATTGGGCATTGAATCAAAACCACTGAGGGAGAAAGAAGTTTCCCAGTTTATCGTTGAAACTGAGCTGAAAAAGGATCTCAGAAGTACGATTGCTAGCAGCATAATTCAGGGTGGTTTTGAGATTCTGGATATACATTCTATAAAAATGAGTCTTGAGGACGTATTTACTCAAATAACCACTCAGGAGGAGGAACGTAACCAATGAGCAATCTATTTGCAATTATTGAAAAAGAGTTACGGACATATTTTTCTTCACCTATAGCTTATGTAGTCCTTACGGTGTTTCTAATACTGAGCGGGTACTTTTTTACCCAGATTCTCGGAGTTTTCATCCAACGTTCGATGATGATGGCGGTGCAGTCACAGCAGTTTGGAGGAGGACCTCCCCCTGCAATGGACATCCCTTCTTTAGTAGTGAGAAACTTCTTTGGCATTGTTAGCACTATCATCTTATTTATGCTGCCTATGATAACAATGGCTAGCTTTGCTGATGAAAAACGGCGAGGAACCATAGAATTGCTCCTTACTTCTCCTATTACTAATGTAGATCTCATCTTGGGAAAGTTCCTGGCTGCAATTCTCTTCTTTAAAATAATGCTTCTACCAACCTTGATTTACCATGGTTTCCTTTTTATATACAGCTCACCTAAAATGGCCCTAGGACCAATTTTTTCAGGTTATCTTGGATTAATTCTGTTGGGAGGTGCCTTGATTTCACTAGGCATCTTCATCTCTACACTTACGGAAAATCAGATTGTTTCGGCTAGTGTCACTTTTGGTGCCGTTCTTATTCTATGGGTAATAGACCTTGCTGCCCGTTCTGCAGGGCCCGTTCTGCAGAACATTCTCGGATATATTTCAATTCTGAATCATTTTGATGATTTCTCTAAAGGCGTAATAGACACGTCAAGTGTAGTTGTTTACCTCAGTTTCATCTTTTTAGGACTTTTTCTAACCTATCGTTCACTTGAATCGCTCCGCTGGAGGTCTTAAAGCATGGCTAAGTTAAAAAGCATAATATCCTATGGTCCTGCTCTCATTATTGCTGCTTACATTTGGTATTCAATTCAATTGGTTTGGAGCATTTGGGTTCAGGCCGTTTTTTATGGTGGTATTGTTATAACTCTCGTATGGATTTTCTTGAACCTCAACCAAATCAAAACAAGTTTTCGCCAACGGACCACCCAGTATGGTGCCAACACATTTATTATGGTCCTACTGGTAATTGGTATTTTGGGAATGGTGAATTATCTTGCCAAAAGATACCACCAACGTTGGGATCTAACCAGCACCAAACAATATAGTGTGTCAAATCAAACTGAAAAAATCGTAGAAGGATTAAAAGATGATGTTGAAATCATCCATTTCGGAAAAGAACCTAATCCTACTCTAGAAGATCTCATGAAAGAATATCAGAGCCTCAACCGAGCTTCCTTAGCTTTTCGGCGAGTGGATCCACAAGCAAATCCAGGGCTCAGCAAGAAATATGGAGTCAGCCAGTTTGGTGAGATTTTAGTAATATCTGGAAATAAACACGAAAAAATTGAATCCCCACGTGAAGAAGACATAACTAATACGATCTTGAAAGTTACCCGGGAACAAAATAAAGTCATCTATTTTACCAAGGGACATAACGAGGCAGACATTGATGATGATCAGAATCAAGATGGCTATGGTGCCGTCAAAGACGGTGTTAAAAATCAAAATTATGAGGTCAAGAGCATCAATCTGGCAGAGTCTCGGTCTATTCCAGACGATTGTTCGGCATTGGTAATTGCCGGACCTAAAGTAGCACTACTGCCAACTGAAATGACTATTATTGAAAAATACGTTGACACAGGCGGGAAAATTCTATTGTTAACTGATCCTGACATTGATCTTGGTCTGGACAAGCTTCTCAAAAAATGGAAGATTGGTCTGGAAAATGACATCGTAGTCGATTCAAGTGGACTAGGCCAACTTTTTGGCATGGGACCAGCAGCTCCTCTAGTTTCTGCCTACGAGGACCATCCAATCACTAAAGACCTGTCCAACACGATGACATTTTTCCCTGAAGCCCGTTCTCTAAGAACCGTTGAGAATTCAACTTCCGAATTTAGTGCTAGCGTATTGTTTCGTACTTCAGAAAGAAGTTGGGGCGAAAAAAATTTGGTAGAGGGTGCCGCAGAATTTAATGAGGGCATTGATATAGAGGGTCCAGTCGTACTTGGAATGGTCAGTACCCGATCACTGAATCTCTCAACTGAAGCTAAACCCTCAGAAGAAAAAAGTAGCAAAAAAAATCAGGATGACAAAAACAAGATCCAAGCAGAAAAAAAGGAATTAAGCAAAGAAAGTCGAGTTGTAGTTATTGGGGATTCTGATTTTGCCAACAATACTTTTTTCCGGAATCAAAGAAACGGAGACCTTTTTCTTAACATAGTAAGTTGGTTAGCAGAAGATGAAGATTTAATATCTGTTAGACCCAAAGATCAAGAAAATCGCAGTGTACAGATGACAGCTGCAACCTCAAAAATCCTATTCTATCTAACCCTTGTCTTAATGCCAGGAGCGGCCCTAGGGTCAGGAGCTCTTCTTGTTTGGAGAAGGAGGCGATCTTCATGATCTGGAAAAACCTTGGCATTATTACTGTCCTCTTTCTAGCCCTGGGTACCTTTATATATTTTTACGAAGTTGAGGGGGGGAAAAAACGAGAGGAAGCTGAGGAAAAGGCCAAAAAACTATTTCCCTTTCAAAAGGATGCCATCACTGCAATTACCTTGTCTCGAAATAACTCGACCATTGCACTACAAAAAAATGACACTATATGGAACCTTGTTCAGCCAATTGACGTTAAAGCAGACAAGAACACTGCTGAAAGTTTAGCCTCTGATTTTGGGTCAGCAAAAGTGGAAAGATCCCTGGAATCAGATCCTATCGACTGGAAAGCTTTTGGACTAGAACATCCAAGTATTAAAGTAATGTTAGCCACAAGGAATAATAAGACTTTTAACGTAGACTTTGGAGATAAGGATTTTAATGATTCTTCAGTTTTCGCTAAAATTCCTGGTCAAGAAAAAATTTTAATTCTTCCCAGTTCATTACTTACTAATGCCGAAAAGAACCTCTTTGATTTTAGAGATAAAGTGGTAATGAATTTTGATAAAGATCAAGTCAAAAAACTTAAAATTCTATTTAAGAGAAAAACATACCATCTAGCAAAAAGTGGTGAAGACTGGTCAATTCAACAGCCAATTCAAGCCAGAGCAGATCGTTCCAAGGTAAGTTCACTACTAAGTGATCTAAATTTTGCACGGGTAGAGGAATTCATTGAACAGAAAACCACAAACTTAAAAAAATATGGGCTTCACCGCCCAATGGCTAAAGTTCACCTATACTTAGGAGAAAACAATGCTGAAAAATCTTTACTCATTGGGAAAAAAGACAATGCCCAATATTATGCAAAGGATGGTACAAGAAAGGATATTTTTAAGATTAAAGAGGACTTGGTTGAAAAATTAAATCTAGATCTAATAACTCTTCGCGACAAAAAAATGGTTCACTTTGAACGAAATGAGGTTAAACAGATTAGCGTTAAATTACCAAAGAAAGATTTTGAATTTATGAGAGATTCAGATGACAACTGGAAACTTAACAAACCAGAAGGACACAAGGAAAAATCTATTCTTGAGTATAAACTTTTCTGGCCTTTAGAAGATTTAGAGGGAAAAGAGATTGCTGATCAAATTAATCTAAATAACCCAAAATATGGGTTTCAGAATCCTTCAGCTAAGATTACAATTGTTAAAAAGAATAGTCAGGCTACTACGATCTTTCTAGGAAACACAGAAGGAGATGTCATCTTTGGAAAAACCGTTTCAGATCCAACTTTATATAAATTAGATAAAAAGGTTCTGGAGGATTTGAACTTCAAAATAGATGACATTACCGAACAGAGCAAGTAGTTAATGATTTCCTTGTAACAAATAATAAAACCGATTGACCTTAAACCCTCTTAAGAGGGACCATACACATATTCCTGTGGAGGGCATTATGCCTATAAGCCCAGAACTATTAGAAATTCTAGTTTGTCCGGTCTGTAAAGAGCCTGTAAATTTAACAGGTAATGAAGACGGCCTAAAATGTCAAAAGTGTAAACGAGTTTACCCTGTCAAAGACAGCATACCAGTAATGCTTGTAGATGAGGCAAATATTGAAGACTAAATCACACTATTTTGAAAATGTGATCCAAATTACTCCAACTATATGAATGGTTTTCCCCAAACATAGCCTTTCTTTTTCTGGTCTATCAAATCAATTTGGTGTAGAGACAGTAAGACCAATATAATTCATTTGCCTGACCTTTTTAAAGCTACAAAGGCAACATAGAAAAAGCTTTTTGTCTTTCCCTTTTTGGCTTCCTAGACAATTCTCTTTAAACAGTTAACCTAAAAGGAGATTTAACCAATGTCAGATCCGAAAAAAAAACGAAATCCCCTTTTAAATATTAAAACAAAAAAAACAGAGACTCCAATCCGAGTAACCGACAAACGTTTTTGGGCCAACAAAGAGAAAGAAACATCTAAGGGCGAGAAGGAATATTCTTTTAAACCTACCTATGTACAAGAACTGGAAAAAAAGGTTCATGAAGTTCAGAAGAACGCTAAAATTGAAGTTCAAGAGTCTCGGGATCGAATTCGAAACGAGCACGAAAAAAGAATTCTTCAATCTAAAGGAGACCTTGTAAAAGGATTTTTAGATGTGTTTGAGAATTTAGAAAGGGCCTTGAATATTTCTAGCAAAACTCCGGATTTTAAAGGTCTAATTGAAGGCGTAGAACTTATCCATAACCAATTTGCTGGAGTACTCAATCACTTAGGCTTAAAGGAAGTTACTCAAGTAGGCCAGGCTTTTGACCCTGAGGTTTCAGAAGCTGTTGCAGTAGTTACTGTAACTAAAAAAGAACAAGACAATTGTATTCTTGAAATAGTTAGTAAGGGTTATCTTATGAATGGATTACTTATTCGTCCAGCAAAAGTTAAAGTTGGGAAAGTCAGCCAGAAAATATAGAACAGGCTTAATTTATTTTGGCACTTTCAATAAACTTCTGAAAACTGCCTGCCCACCTTCCAATAGTTTTTTCTGGCCCAACAAGCTTAAAAAACCAAGGCCCCTCCGAACTCTCAAGAACAACACCTAACAAACGGTAACCGGATCTGGCTGGCCGTTGTGATACACCGGGCATTCGAGAGGCTTGTAGTGTTCCACTAACATCAACCTGTGTCATTTTAAATCCCGAAACATCACCGCGAATGACTCTTGCCTTAGCGAGAGAGGAAGACCCATCTGGTTGACTAATCTGCCCAATCCACCGGTTAATATTGGCTTCTGTTGATCCACCTTGCCCTGTTCCAAAATAAAACACTGTTAACTCTCCATCCTCAGAATCGTCATCTGATCTGGGTAGTGTAAATTGAGCCTTACGCATTCTTGAACTAGGTTGAGTTTCAATCCACCCAGCGGGAATCTGGAAAATAAATGGGCCTAGATTTTTCCCCTTATCTGAAGTACTAGAAGAAACAGGAGCAACTGATTTTGTTCCTAAATTAGAGGCACTCTCACCGGCACAATTTATTAGCAACGTAACTACTACAACCAAGGTCGTCCAGAACAAGAAAGTTTTACTCTTTAAATTGGGAAGTTTTATTCTCTGTTGAGCTGGGAGGAATATTCTGTCCATAATTGGTTCTCCTTTGTTAATTCATAACGTTAGCTAACCGTATCTTCTCATTCCTTGCAAAATAATTTATTTACATACCCATTATGTTGTAGCCACAATCAACATAAATAATTTCGCCGGTGACACCTGCTGACAGATCACTACCTAGGTATAGCCCGGTATTTCCTATTTCCTCAATTTCCACATTCCGCTTTAACGGAGCATGTTCAGAATGGTACTTGAGCATACTACTAAAACCACGAATACCTCGAGCGGCCAGCGTTTTTACTGGGCCGGCACTTATAGCATTTACACGAACATTTCTTGAACCTAAATCATAGGATAAATATCTTACTGTAGCTTCCAGTGATGCTTTTGCAACTCCCATTACATTGTAGTGTGGTATAACTTTTTCAGAACCATAATAAGTCATCGTGACAATACTACCTCCATTTGTCATTAAAGGCAGGGCCGCACGAGAAATAGCCACTAATGAATATGCACTCACATCATGGGCAACTCTAAAGGCCTCTCTCTCTGTTTCTAGAAACTGGCCTTCCAGTGCTTCCTTGGGTGCGAAAGCTACACTGTGTAAAACTAGATCCAAACTGTTAAAATCATTTCTCAGAGATTTAAAAACATTGTCTATTTCTTCATCTTTTGTAACATCACAGGGATAAATAGGAATGTTTCCTCCAAGACCATGAGCTAATTCAGCTACATTATCTCGCAGTCGGTCCCCTTGATAAGTTAAGGCCAATTGGGCTCCTGCACGATGCCATGCTTCAGCTATACTCCAAGCAATACTACGTTTATTAGCTATTCCAAAAACAATCCCGACTTTGCCCTTCAACATATCAACCTCCTGGTCAACATCGCTTGAAATTGCCAGATTTTTCCCAATTTTTATTTGTCAATTTCTGTTATTTTAGTCATTTTTGATCGAATCCAAATAATTCTTTGTTTTATCAACTGTTGAAATAAACCCTCAATCTCATCATTTAAGAAATGGTTTTAAAACTACTGGTCTGAGGAGCTCTCCAGTTATCAAAAATAGCAATCTGCTGAACACAGGAAACTGTACAATAAGGTGCACATTTTTTTGCTGTGTTAAATTCCTTCTCTATATGCTCTTGAGTATAATTTTCTAAGGGGATAGCTGGATATCCAAGTTGTTGGGAACAGTAGTGTACTAGTCCGTCTTCGCAAACATAGAGATATCGACTACCTGCCCTACATCTCCAGTCGTTGGCCTTTCCCCAAGAGATATTCTCTTGAAACCGATTAAACCTCGCAAAAGACCTCTTCCCCAGTTTCTGAATCTCTAGGTATACGCCACGTTCTTTTTCAGATAATGCTCTTAATTGTCCACTCCCATCGTGAATGATACCCAAGGTACTCGAAAATCCTAAATGAACGGCTCGACGCGCAACAGTTAAAGCGTCGTCTGGGAAACGTATTCCAGAGCCTAGGACTGAATTAATATTTACGTCAAATTCTGCATATTTTGATAACATCAAAAGTTTAGCATCTAGAACTTTTAAGCTCTTTTTTGAAACGTTATCAGGATTAACATTGTCGATACTGATTTGCATATATTCAAGTCCTACCTTATTCAATTGCTTAATCCGTTTTTCATTCAATAAATAACCGTTTGTGATTACCCCAGAGAGCATCCTCCTCCCACGTATCTGAGCAATAATAAGGTCTAAGTCAGGGTGTAGAAAGGGTTCACCTCCACTGATAGTAACAACAGCTGTGCCTAGTTTTGCTAGAGTATCAACTCGTCTTATCATTTCTTTTGTTAAAACAGGAGGAGAAAAATTGTCGTATTCATTGCAATATGTACAAGCAAGGTTACAACGACGAATTGGAATAAGGTGGGCTAATAAAGGATGCTTCGTGGATAATAAGGCTTTTGTTACTCTCTGTAATCCCCGAAGCCGTCGACTAACATTCAAGATTTTTTTTTGCAGCACTTTTCTCTTGTTCATTCCCGGTCTAACCTTTCACTCAAAGACATACGCAGTAATCAACCCTTAAATTTAAGTTGGGTACTTTTTATGAAGAAACCACCATTAGGGGAGAACAAAATATAAGCAATAAAAAAAATTAAACAATCAAAATTTCTTTTCTAACGATTCATTTTCTAACGACTCAGATTCTTTTTCTGTTTGTTCAAACCGCTCGTCTTTATGTTGTACTATTGCACCACTACCAAGTCCAAATTTGAGTTTCAAACCACCTGCCTGCCCTGTAAGTGGTTTTACCCACTCAAAGGAGCCTTCGGCTCCAGCATCCAGTTCTTCGGGTGAAATGGAAACATCCTCAACAACAGGAAGAGCTAAAGCAGTAATTAAAGTCAGTGTGGCGATTAGTTCTTTAATTTGTTCTTCACTTTGATTTTTTACTCTTCCTTTTATGGTAATTGTCTCTTCACTTTGACTCTGACTAAGCTCTAAAAGTACAATAGGCGGCTCTCCATCAGGCCCCTTAGGGACTCTTTTTTGAGCATACTCAATAGTCCAAGGTAACCAAGGGTTGAATACTTTTGATGAGGAAATTAAAGAAGCCAACAATATAATCGTAGTTAAAACAACTGCTACAGCTAAAATCCAACTTCGTTTTTTAGTAGGTCCGAAAAACTCTGCCTGGAAATCTGACTGTTTTTGTTTTTCTAAAGAAGATTGATCCGTTGGTTGCTCACTATCTCCTTGAGGTTTTCTATTCATAGCTAATTTTCTATCTGTCTAACCTATAATCATTATTAGGATAAGAAGTCGGTATACAGTTCATCGATTCCTTTATAACTTCAAGAAATGTAATACACGCTCGAGAGAGATAGCGATTTTTCCTATGGATAAGACCTAGCTCTCTAATAAGATTTAAGCTTTTTATTGGCTGCAAATAGAGCACCCCTTCCTCCTGCTCCTTTTCAGCATAACTCTTTGGAACAATTGAAATCCCCATTCCAATAGATACAAACTTTTTTATAGTTTCAATACTAGCTAATTCCATTGAAATATTAAGCTTGTCCCACAAGTCACCAAAACGCTTCATTAAACGTTCTCGAGTAGTTCCTGCCGAATGGAAAATAAAGGGGTACGGGATAAGATCCTTTATTCCACAAGACAACTTTTTATTTAACGGGTGATTGGGTTCGGTTATAAGCCACATCTCCTCCCTAGAAATTGGCAAAACATTTAGCTCATCACCAGAAACAGGGAGAGTTACAATCCCAAAATCTAACTGATTGGTTTTAACCTTCTCAAGAACTTTCTTTGTGAAATTACGATAAATACTAATCTGTACATTAGGATATTTATCTTTAAATATCG
>Ga0310342_100001885_pt1 | contig 13327 bp, 16 predicted proteins | sample S15DNA20500_MG_FD_206155 | JGI IMG/M metagenome (GOLD analysis project Ga0310342, IMG submission 206155) | Marine microbial communities from station ALOHA, North Pacific Subtropical Gyre - S1503-DNA-20-500_MG | ecosystem: Environmental > Aquatic > Marine > Oceanic | place: Pacific Ocean: North... | reverse complement strand
CGCCCTGTAACTGGCGATCAGTAGCTTCTGGAACGCCTGCTCATGGACATCGGACCTGTCGTCCATGTCCTTTTCAGCTTCCGCCAGACACGCTTCGATTAGCGTTTGGGAGTGCAGTGCACCACCGAGCGGGAAGATGTTCGTGGTAGTTAGTAGATCAGGTGCACTGACGTAGCGGTATGTGATCGTCTCGTAACCCTGCGAGGCGGACGGCGTTGGGTGAACCACGATCTCGAACCGCTGGCCATCGGTAGGGCTAGTAGCTTCGTGCTTAGGTCTGACGGCATAATAGAGAGGAACCCCTGTTTCCGACTCCTGCTGCATCTTCCTGATCTCTCCCTCTGATACCCTGGTCAGAGGCTTATTGCCCTCCTCGATCCCGTACGTGACACTATCTTCCACAATCTGTGCAACATCATCTGCCAGTACGTACTTCGATTCAGTAGATGTAAGGGTTATCGCCCCCTCTTTACGCAGGAATGTCCACTGGTAGATTTGTCCCTCAGACTCGATGTAGGGGTAGTAGAAACGACGCAGACCGTTCTCGACGGCTGAGTCTATGTCCTCAAACTTCCGGTCATCCCACGGGACAAGCTCATAGGGAGCGTTTGTCACGTTAGACAAAGCAGTGTTGCCGGCGTCATTCAGAGTGAGAGTGGAGTCATAAAGTGGTGGCTGCACGTTCGTGAGACTGGCAATGGTGTATTTGTTAGAGTTATAGATGAACAGTCCATCCGCACTCCAACTTGGCCAGAATCTAGTTCCATCTGCCGTGTCGTTGAATGTGACGGCACCTGCTTCGATGTTTGCCGTTCCTTCACTAAACGACCGCTGGTAACCCAGGAAATGGGCCACCTTCTTCCGTAGCTCAGTAAACGTAACGCTGAGTGTGGATTCGGCCATTCATCTGTCAGACTGGTTCCGGCTTACATGCAGTGACGTTTCTACTCTTGATGGTCCGTTCTGAATCCTCGATGCGGACAGTGCATGATTCGCCGTCCGCAGAGATGTAGAGGAACACCCCGTCGTGCATTTTATTTCGATACTTTGCTCGAACCGGATCTCCGTTAGTGATTTCACCCATAGCGTGTAACTGTTCCACGGTATCTTCCGGATCGTACTCCTCTTTCTTGGGCTTGCCTGGGATGTAGTTCATTGCAATCCTGGTCAATGTCCCAGGGTCGAGAGGCATGCCTGTGTAGACTCGGTCGTAGCATCTCTTGAAGTCCCAGTACGCTTCCTCTACCTCCGTAGGTACCTCTTCTTCTTCTTGAAGACCGCATAGACGGCGAAGATACATCTTGTCGCTTTCGTCAATTTCGTACGGCATCCGTGTAATCTCCTGGTACATTAAAAAAGAGCCCAATAGCGACGGTTGCCACCAAAAGCGCCGAATCGCTATTGGGCATCGGGGGGGGTCTTACTCATCTAATGGCCCAAGCTGGGCTACTCGCAGCCAATCAATCGTAATAGTGGATGCCACGCCAGCACCATTGATATAGGCAAGCACTGGACGAAGTCCGATGTCAGACGGGAACGTGGTCCCCAGAGCATCAGCAATGGTGTAAGTATCGGCCAGCTTCAATCCATTGGAATAAAACGCCAACACATTGCTGGGGTCTTTGTACATCCCCAACTTGATGTAAGTGTCAGCCGCAATCGTAACGGCAGCGTCCTTAACCTGAACCTGGGTAACCGTTCCCGCCTGGTAAGTTGTGTCAAGAGTTGTTGTGTCTGCCTCCACTCGCTGGAATCCAACGAAGTCGGCAGTGGACTTGAGTCCGCCTCCAGCCGCAATCAATGGATCTGCAATCGTCATGGCCCCAGCACCAAGCATTCCCAGGATGAACGGCCTTTCAAGAGTGATGATGCTCGATACCTTAATACGGGCCTCAAACCAAAATTCAGGCGACACGTCTGAGATAACGTAGGCCGGGAATGTTCCAAAAATGGAACCTCCGAGGTTGTCGGTGGCTGCGGAAGTCATGACCATGGCTGACGCACCACCGGATGGATTCTCTGCCGTAAGCGTTGAGCCAGTGGAACCGAAACCTCCCAGTGGGATGCCACCAGTAAGACCAGCCTCCGTGGTCGGGCTGCCAGGAGTTCCTTCGTCGAAATCTGTCCAAAGACAATTTCCTCCTCGACCCTGACCCGCCTGTCCTTTGATCTCAGCCCACGGACAGTTACCCCATAGGTTGGGACTCGGACCACGAGTTGTATCAGCTGTAATTTGAGAACCATATTGAACTGCTGGATTAGTCATAAAGCTAAACTCCTACGCGGCTACCATTCCGCATACCTTTTCGGCATGTTGCCTGGATGATGTCGGTCTACCGCTACCGACGCCTTTTCTCGACACAACAAGTGGCGATGGACAAAAACCCAGGTGCCCGGATAGTTTCCTGTCCTGGCACCTGGGTAAGACACGCTGCTACGCTGTGGATAACACCCAGTTTCGACGTCGGTCGAGACAGATGAAATTATAAGAAATATCAACGAAAACCTGGTACACATTATGCTGATTTGGCGAGGCCTTAACTTCGCTCTCCCGCAGGTAATCTCCGGACAAGCAACAAGGGTAGAATGTGCTATGATCGACGCCAAACCAGGGATTTGTCGTATCAGCATCGAGTTTTGGAATCCAGATTATTGGGTGATTCCGGAACGTAATTGTTCCATCTAAAGATGCGATGTCCCGTCCCAAGTTTTCGTTCTGGGATTCACCGACCTCCTCCACGCTGCTAATCGTGGTTTCGTTGACGTAGTTGCGGTAACGCTGTCCTTTCGTACCGCGATAGTCCTGGATCGTGATCGGACTTTTGAATCCGCACTTTCGGTGAGCGGTACGCAGCTTCTTCACCAAGTCAGCCTTGGTGACGCTAACGTACTGCCCAGAGTAGTTCTTGAACTTCGGCGTATTGGAGGGGGTTATCCCTCCAACCGTCGTGTGACCGGCAGGAACATCTCCTGTAAATCCGGTAACAGAGTTCTTCACGACCCAGTAAGGCAAACCGTAGGGCTCAGTCTTGTTGCTGGCCGTTGGTGCGGACCAAGCCTTGTCCTCAATTTCTTCCACCAAGTCGATCATCGCCGCAGCACGGCGAGGCTTAATGACGTTGTAGATTAGGGCTTTACCCCTGTTCATCATCGTCTCTTGGTAAATGAATCCCCAACTGGTCTGTGCGTGACGCCAGGGGACTTGTAGCTGCTCGATCACATCCTTGATGGTCACGGTGTCCGTATCCATCAAGCCAACGTGCTTGGCTGCACCGGTGAGCTTGGTCATCAGTGTTCTCTGGATTCCAATACCAGAGTCAAACGCGACACGATCCCGTTTGAACCAGGAGCTAAATACTTCGTACTCTTGCAAGTTCTGAGCAATTTGCTGGAACTTCAGTCGACCTAGTTCATACAGAGAACCGTTGACTAGATCACCAATGTCGGTTGCTGTTAAAGGCATGGGTGCCTCCTGTTATGTGTTAGCAATCAGAAATCTTCGCCAGTCATGGTAGGCTCTGGATACAGCATGCCGTGTTCGGCGTACTTTTGATCCAGAAAGTCGCCCGCACGCTCCTCGGCAGTCATCTTCCTGGTACTGTTATTACCAGGTCGATTGATGCCCTTTCTGCGCTGGACTGATGCCTTGTCACGAATGTCCGTCCTGGTCGCTTCGTCTGCTAAATTTCCCCAACGGGTCCGCGTAACGCGATCCTTATACCCGTCGAACGATAACTCCCTCAGCCCTCTGTCTCGGTCCATGTTGACCAAGGCACCGTAGTCCTGTTCCCACATGAGGCGGTTCTGACGTTCTTGGCTGTTGGGAGGTAGCTCATTGAGACGACCCTTCCCGAAAACTTTGCCGTATGTCTCGGGGAGTGAATCGAAATAGTCGTCTAGCTGCTGGTCGTATGCGGCATCTCGTTCTGCGGCGATGCTGCCAGCGAATCCCGTTAATTGGTTCAGATCAGACGTGTTCATCATCGAAAGTTGATGTGATTGAATCATCTGCTGGTGGTAGTGCTCGTTCATCTTTCCGAGAACTTCAATGACGTCAGGGTCAAAGTCGTCTCCCAGTCCGAGTTCGAGCTTTTCGGGGGTCCACTCCTTTTCCTCCTTCTGCGGCTGCTGTTGCTGCTGCTGCTGCTGTGGAGGAAGCTGCTGTGGCACCTGCTGTGGAGGCAACTGATGTTGCTCACTCCAAGGTTGATGCGACGGCTGGAATTGAGGCGCTCCCTGCTGATAGGGTGCCTGCGTCTGTCGATACAGATCCATAGACCGGCGGTCGATCATCGACAACGAACGGGTTAGATCATCGTCCGTTTTGAATGATGCGATATCATCGTCGGAGAATCCGTATAGCGTCCTTGCTTCTTGCTGCAATACGTCCGATAAGCCGGGATTGACCTCTTCGGTCCTTGTCTCGGCTACGGGTTGCGGCTCCGGCTCCGGCTCCGTTCCTGGAGTCGGCTGATCCTGTGATATACCAGTATCAGGTTGAGGATCGGTCGTGGATTCGTCTTGCACGCCATCAGAGAAACCGTCCTCTATGTGTTCGTCTTCGCTACGTAGACCTTCATCCTGTATGGCCATTCCTTGTCACTCCGATTTTAGGTGGCAACCTTTAATCAGCAGTGACTTCACAAATTACGATATCCGATTACAAAGCATCGGGCACTAATGCGCCTTGGTCAGCCCCAGCGGCGGTGAACCCCCTAACAATCCATGTGTCAGCAGCGACCAACGTACAGTTGTAGGTGTTCCCGGCAGTTAATGCCGCTTCGTTAGTTGCCCCCACAAGCACGGTATTCACCTTGGCGCCTGCTGATGCTGAGATCAGCTCACATCCAGTGGACGGCAGATAAATCATAATCACCTGACCTACAAACCCAGCTGGCAAGCTAATCTGCTTGTTGACACTGTCGCTCGTGACTGTTACGAACGTGGCGTCCCCAGGGATCAATCCATCGGTCCCTCCACCAGTCGTAGCAGTCACATCGGAAACGCCAGCACCCTCTAATAGTCTTAGTATATTCTTCGCGCCCATGTCATTTCTCCTGTTTTACATCCCACGATGGCCCTGATTTCGCTCTCTATCGCTCTTGAAGGTGACCAGGAAAACCTTACCCCAACTTCTGTTACACTCATCAAATAGCGGATTAACTGATGTTTGTCTAGCCAAAGAATGATGATCCAGGATTTTCCGGTGGCTCGTAGCCCCTTCTGTCTGGAGGCATCGGGTCTGAATATCCTCCCTGTCGATCATAAATCTCGATGTCCGGATGCTCGCAATGCTCCTTGCGGTGGCCTGGGCTCTCAAACATGTATGTTCCGTCTGGTTGGTAATTAGGTCGCAGGCCCAGCTTCCTCATTGTGGAGTTGGCTTCCGATACCTCGTGAGACCCCACCCCTACCTGGTCAGAGAAGATAGGCCACCGTGGCCTTTCTCTGCGACGCTGAGGCTTCTTCACCTCAACCACTTCATCCTTTTTGCGGTCGTACCTGAATACTCGCTTACGTACCGGCATGTTTCATCTCCTTTTCCGTCATCAGACTGATATGCGAGACTGGTACCTGAATCAGTTAATAATCCATCGAGTATCATTCCGCGGAGCATTCCCGAAACCACCACCACCTATTTGAACTCGTGGTCGGGGCATGTTCGGACTCGGCATCATTCCTGGATTCGGTCCCATAACCATGGGGCCACGCTCCTGCCCAGGCTGACTGTTCCAGTCGTTTTCGCCTTTGTACACGCCAACTGGCCGGACATGTTGAGGGCCACCACCACCCATTGGACCGCGTTGTGGGAATATGTTCGGCCTCGGAATCATTCCTGAATTCAGCGGAATCATTCGTCTATTTGGTGGTGGTGGAGGAGGATTCCTGTGATATTCATTCCATGCCTCAATATCCTTGCCCGGTCCAAATCTCCCAGCGTTTTCCTTCCACCAGTCCATGAAGAAGCCACCTGGTCTGGACGGAGCATCAGCTACAACATCATTCCCCGCGTTTCCAGAAACTGGCTGCTGTGGTCGGCCTGTCCAGGGACCGTACCCGAAGCCACCGACAGGTCTGATCGGTGGACTCTGATACCCACCACCCATCGGTCCTCCGTATCCACCACCAGGAGATTTTTTACCTCGTCCAGGAACGTACACACCAGGCTGGCCTCCATAACCTCCTGGACCCCTCGTTGTCCGTGGCCTTTTTATTTGCGTCATTGCATCTGTCCCCCTGGTTGCTGTCCTTGTGATTGGCCACCCATTAGTGACTGCTGCAACATCTGGTCGTCCGCGCCCTTGGTAGATGGACCGGCCCGGCTGACCCGCTCGTACCGGCGAGTTGTCGTGTTCGGATTGCCACCCCCATGTGCGTTAACAGGAGTCACACCAGGAGAGATGTTCATGATCTCCTCCAGCTCCTTGCTTCCAAGTAACCTGGAGATGGCCCGCATATATTTCTGTGGATCGAACTCCATGCCGCTGGGGATAACGATAGACGTCATGACCTCGTTTAGCTTGGCCAGCTTCTCCTCCGGTGACGTGATGCGCTGGGAGAACGGCTCGACGTCGAAGTTGTACTGGCTGAAATCACCCTCGCGCGACTCAGGAGTCCAGCGGAACGGGATATCCACACTCCCGGACCTCTTCACCAGTGGGAGCTGAATGTATGGGTCTTCCCACATATACATGGCCAGGTCTCGGAACACCTCCGAATTGAACGAGGCCAGAGACTGACGCATGTCGTCGATCATCCGGTTGGCACCCTGACTGAGCATCTGATCCTGTCCCAGAGTGCTGGTCTGAGCGGCTAATCCTCCCACCGCGTCAATATTACCCATCATGTAGGCCAGGGTATTCTTGCTGTTGATCACAAATCCCAGGTTCTGCTGGTCTATCCCGCCGTACCTCTCAGTGTGTATTCCGGCAGGGTTGTTGACCGTTACGATATCCCCGTCGTCCGCGTTCTTAACTGTATGGCCGTCAATCGAAGCGTTTCCCTGCACGAACGTGACTTCCTTCTGCCGTTCCGCCTGGCGTCCTAATTTACGCCAGTTCTTGTTAACCGAGTCGGCCAGATCAAGCCACTGCATGACCGGACCAATTGGCATCACGTTGTCTGGTAACGGCTGGAACCGTAGAAGGTGGTACGGACCCCTTTCCGGACCCTCCCATTCTCGTACTTCAAGTGGTGGTCCGGACTGCTCATCCGCAGAGATGGTAACGAACAGGTTCTCGCGTGGCAGCCAGATGTCCCACAAATCCACGAACTTTCCGTACTCGTCCACCATGGACTGATTTCCCTGAGACAGGCTCTCGGCACCTTTGTCGCTGCCACCGTAGTAACCGAAGCTGGAGTTCTGTCGAGGTAGTAGGCGATCCCTGGCTGGACCCTTGTACGTGTCCATCGCCAGCTCGTAGGTCATGCTGTACCTGTCGCCTGCATAGCTCGCGTCGTTGTAGTCGCGGGCAGTCATGTCGTGGACCCAGCTGTCGAGAGTAACCAGGTCAGCAAACGGCTGGCCTGCGTCGTGATCCACTCCCATGTCGTTGCCTACGTCACGAACTTCCAGGCCGACCTTCATTATCCCCATGCAGAACATGGCCTCCATTAAGACCAATTTGCTTGTCTTGGCGTACTGCATTTCCTGGAGGAGATGGTTCAAGGCAATCGTGAGATCGGCAGCTACCGGCTTAAGTTGCGGGAAGCTAGTAGAGATATCGCCATTCGGCACAGACGGAACTAGCTGTCTCAGGTAAATAGACACGGCCAGCCAGACCATATTGATAGGAACCCTCTCGGCGGTCGTATCCGAGTAGTTCTTTCCGACGAAGTGCTTCAATGCCCGTAGCCTGTTTTGACGAAACGGCTTGAGCATCTTAAGCGACCAAGCCATCGACTGGCGTAGGTCACTCATCTTCTTTTCGCTGAACGCAGGAGTCCCTGCTTGTATTGCCATAGGCATATTTATCGCCATGGATATCAGTAAAAGGACGCGCCAGGGTGCCATGCCCCGACACGCCCTGAATTGTGCCGCTCCCGCTGGCTAGAACGAAAGTGGCAGGCGACGACGTGGAACTCTGTTAGCCGTTTACTTGAGTTGGAGCGTTGGAACCACCCTTGTCCGAACCTCGGTTCTTGTCGAACGTCTCTGCCTTCATGCTTCCTTTTCCTCCAGCCAGGTAGGCACCTCCCTGCTCTTTGGAAATAGCCCTCGCAATGGCGCTCATGTGCTTGTCTGGATTTGGGTTTACGCTGTAGCCCATAACGTACATTTCTCCTTTAGATCGTCGAATTACTCTAACAAACGTGAACCTGTCAATCTGTATTAGGTATGGGAGTATAGGGGCACTGTCAACGTCTACCACGTATCTGCTATCGCTTTACGCCGTTGGTTGTCCTCGATCTTGCGCCAGAGGAAGCTGCCGGTTGGGGCCTCGGTATCGAAGATAGATGGCTCCTTATGTTCTATTAGTCCGATGTCGCTGGCTCGACGGGGGTGGGTGTCGGTACCAACAATGTCGATCAATCCGCGATAGCTCAATGCGTCAGCTGTCGCCCGGTCACCGTGGTTAAGTCCAGCCCCGCTGGGGTCGTCCCGGCTACCGATTGAAGAATGCTCTATACCGCCTGGTTTATTGCTGATGTGGTAGAACTTACACTCCTCCAGTGACAATGCAGACGGATTGGAGAAACGGCCCATCTGGAGTGCCTGTCGGTACTGCCCGTACAGTGACGATCTCTTTTCACCCTGATTGGAAAATCCAACCTTCTTCGTCTTCGTGCGGCTGATCTCCATCTCGCGCTCGTCCATGAACAGGTTCTGGTAGCCAATGTCCTGTATTTCCCGTGAAAACTGGGCACCACAGGGTCCGTTTGCCTCGAAAATCAACAAGGCCACCCTGTTCATGCCCTTGAACCAATGCCCTGCTGCATAGGCGATATGGGCCAATCCCTGCGGGTAAACCCTCGGACTGACGAATTCTGCCACCTTCTCCCCCCTGGTATTACAGACAGAAAGACAGCTATTGCTACCCATTGAACCACCGCCGCCAGACGATATGTCCGCTCCTATTATGTAGGACACGTCCTCCGGTGGGCCTCCTCCAGCCAATGGAGGGAACCAGATGGACCACTCACCCTCCTTGGACTCGGTGAACCTCTCCGGATCGTACGATTGACGGTCAAAGTCCAAATACCCCCTGGCCAATGGCTCTATCGACTCCTCTATCAGCCTGTCCAGGACGTGCAAATCAAAGAACGGGCTACCGCTTCTCTCGGGATCACGGTCCAACTCCTCAGCTATACTGGCAGGAGTGGCTGCCGTCCTCATGCACTGACCGTCGTACCACGGGCTACGGAGGCGACCCTCAATCGGGAACCCACGGTTCCTTAATATCTCAAATATCCCGGCAGACTCCGTCACGTACGACTCGGGAACTGGGTTGCTATCAGCATCAAGCTGGCGGATTCGACCACGCTTAACCTCAAACATCCCCAAGTTCCTAGTCGGATTGTCCTTCCAGTCCAGAATAATCTTCTCCATCGAGCTGGCCTGCCCCCGCATCGCATCGTAGTAGTAGCCAGAGTTCCCGTTGAATGTGCTCACTACATAGCGGCATTCCGTCACGTACTGGGTGCTGGTCATGGCCGCATAGTCAAAATTCCTGGGGAACTTAGACATCTCGTCCATGAGAAATGCCACCTTACGTCCTCCTGACGCCACGTTTCCGGTAGCAGAATACCCGGCAATTGTGCTGCCATTCTCGGTATTTCTGAGAATGTGGTTCGTTAAGCCACGATCAAATTTAGGCACCATCCAGAACGGTAGGTGCTTTAGCTGGAAATCCAGCTTCCACATCAAGCAGTCTGGGTCATCCTTTAGATCGACTGAGTCATGGTCTTTGCTCACCAGTCCAAACGAGAAGTTCTTCATGGTTTCGTCGTGAGGGTCGCCAAATAGCCAATACTTGAGAAACAGCATCAGCATCATCCAGGAGGCACCCTCGGACCTCGACTTCTCCAGGCCGCAGTCACGGTGGCCAAGACACCTCTCCGCTTTGATTAACGCCGGGTCTTGGTGGGGCCAGGTGATGAACGGGATTGTCCTCGGTCGAGGACGCGGTTCGTAGAGCCAACAGAATGTGTTGATCCAGAACAGAAGATCGGTTCGGCACATTTGCCAAACCTCACGCTGGAGCTGTTTGTTTTCCAGACAGGCGTCCTGAACCCTTAGACGGAAGTGAAAATTCTCGTCTACCTCGCGTGAAGCAAGGTGATGAAACGGGTATTCTTCTGGGTCTGTGTGCCAGGATCTGACGTCTGGGCTCCAGGCTCGGTCACGCCAAGAACCAGTCTCTTTTTTTTTTCGTAATCGGACATCAACGAGTTGAACACGTCCAGCCGTTCCTGGACGGACCTCTTCTCGTCCTTCACGTCGTCCGAATCCTTGGCGGAATCAGCGCCCAACACCTTCGGGGCATACGTCCTGTAGAACTCCTTCTTGTTCTCAATCGCCCATTGAAGTAGTCCCCACCCACCCTGTGTCGGAGCAGACTTGGGGTCTGGATTAGGATTTGTCAGATTGAAATAGACCCACTCCGCATCTGTTCTGGCCTCGTACTGAGGTGCCTCGGAAGCTGCGTAGTCCTGAGAACGATCCTTCCTGTGGCCATGCACTGCCTGGCCGTTGGGTGGCTCGATTACCTCGTCAGAAGGCAGTTCCTCGTCGCTGACACCGACAACCGGAGGAAAGTTGTCTGCCATGTCCGACCACGAACGATCCTCGGATTTGCCGAGACCGTCCTGATGTAACTCTATCTGGCGTTCTTTTCGCCAGGCCGAGGCTTCGTCCCACCGTCCCTCGCGTTTGAGGCGGTCAAAGAGATAGACACGAGGGCTCTGCCCGTTGGAGGGGTCGTAACCCTCCCTGTCTCCTAAAATGTCAGAAAGACTCAAAGTTACCTAGTGTGGCGTTTTGTCCAGCCAGAAGGGTCGTCTTCGATCTGACTCAAGAATTCTCCCCAGTTCGTGCGGCCGTCTAAAAATTGCTCCAGCACCCAGCCGTGCTCAAATCTGCCCAGGTCGTCCCTGGTGATAAACCACACCCCCGAACCACTCCTAGCATCAATCTTAGCGTTCTCCAGCGTCATAAACAGTGCAATTACCGCAATGTCCTGAACCTTTACGATTTCCCGGTATCCGTTGATCTTGCGAATTAGGATTACCGGAGCCACGACAGATGAGATAGCAGCCACTGCGAGGCAAGCGTAGAAAATGGAGTACATCATCGTTCTATCTCAACCGATCCAGTCCATTACAAGAATTCTAGCTGACCATCTTCATCCCTCATGTACGGACCACACTGCTCGTTCCTTAACCTCCTCAACTCAAAAATACCATCATGCTCTGGATGACATTCAAGAAAATGACGAGCGTAGTATGCCTGGTACGCGTCGTTGATCCTGAAGTTCTGATCCGATGTTCTCAAAAACTCATTCCAGCGAATCCAATTGATGATCAGTTTCGCACTCAGCTTTTTGCGTCCACGGCCAATAGCCTTCAATGCCTGCTGCTCAAACGCCTTGTACACATGCGGGTTGTTCTCGTGGAACCTCTCAAAACCCTTTCGGATTGTGTGCCCGTTCAATTCTGCATACGTTACCATGCTGAATCCTTGAATTAAAAACGCCCCGCCTTAGACTCGGTTGGGTCGCAATATGCTAGTACGGACTTTCCGCAAGTCTAAATACGGCGGGGCGGTTGTGTCACTCCTCCGGTGGAATGGGTGCGGGAATGGAATCTGGTGGAACAGGAGGATCTCCGTTCTGCTCGCATGTCGGTGCCAGTATGGGGCCATCTGCCACGACAGGTGAAAACATCACTGGAACTCTACATCCGTAGGGGCCGCAGCCAAACAAACGGTTCAACAAACGAGGTCGGCAGGGTTGGTGCAGATCCGGATGGAAAACGACCGGACTGCATATAATGGGCTGGCCGACCGGGTGGTAGACAGCAGGGGGGCACGGGTGGACACAGGAGCCACCCCATCCGAAACCAAAGTAAATGAAACTCAATAAACAAGCATACATACTACCGTTCTCCCTTCACCAGTTAAAGCCATTGACTACACCGTGTCTGGACATCAAATCATCCTTCGTGTAACTGTCGATCCGGTCTTCCGCGTCTTTTCTGCGGACAAGGACACGGCCTACGCTGAATGTCGCTTCGTGTCATGTATCTCGCCACAGTTTGATATACATTTTATCTGGATTTGATCTACAGCTGTCTTCCCTGCACACAACCAGTGCATCGTTGTACACAAACCGTGATTAGATTTCACGAAGTCGTACAGGGATCGACGGCCATAATCAGTAATTCCATGCAAGTACCTGCGGTTGTGGTGGCCAAACCTGATGGAAACGTGGTGCCCCTCAACACAGAGATGACCCATGGACATGGCTATCTCGATAGGCAGCCTGAACCACGCACGATTGGACATCACCACGTCGTTTAGGACATTGTAATTGACGCCGTCCTCCGTGCCCTTGGTGGACATGCACCGTTTTTCCACGCCAGGAACCAACGGCACCAAGCCCGCCGCTGCACTGGATGTCAAGAACTCACGGCGATCCATCGGTTCTGATCTCCTCCTCTAACCCGTCACCAACAATCTCTCCGACCCACGGAACGTACACCATAGTTACCGGTAACTCGTACTCAGGGGTAGGCGCTGACGGTTCAACCTTACGTAAACGGGCCTGTTCGTCGTACGGCAACAAGTCAATCATCCAGTCATTTAGAATCAGGTCCATCACCGAAAGTCTCCATCCTCAATGTCCGGTAGGAATCGTACTCCGCAAATCTCCGCAAATCTCCGCAAATCCAGATAAAATGTATATCAAATGTATATTAAATGTATCGAACAATCGCCCCAACTCAACCTAACTCAACCTAACTCAACCTAACTCAACCTAACTCACTTCCGGGAACCTTACGCAACGAAACACACAACGACACAAAATAACCACAAAATAACCACAAAATAACCACAAAATAACCACAAAATAACCACAACGCTGTGTCCAGGAGCCTGTTGCGTGATATCGACGCGACGCTTCAATGTCTGAATATTGCGCAACTATCGGGTATCGCCGGAGACTCGCCGGAGAAAAATCGTACCCAAACCGCTTAAAACAAGACCTCAGTTTCTTTTTGCCGGAGACTCGCCGGAGAATCGCCGGAGGATTGTCGGAGAATCGCCGGAGGATTGTCGGAAATCGCCGGAGAATCGCCGGAGAATCGCCGGAGGATTGTCGGAGAA
>Ga0310342_100001882_pt1 | contig 13335 bp, 1 predicted proteins | sample S15DNA20500_MG_FD_206155 | JGI IMG/M metagenome (GOLD analysis project Ga0310342, IMG submission 206155) | Marine microbial communities from station ALOHA, North Pacific Subtropical Gyre - S1503-DNA-20-500_MG | ecosystem: Environmental > Aquatic > Marine > Oceanic | place: Pacific Ocean: North... | reverse complement strand
AAGTTGTGCTTGCAATTCTAAAAAAAATCAATCCAAGTGGCGCGCCCGCGTTGAACCTCTTGAGATGCGGTTGGTGTTGGACAGTACAGTAGTTTTCAACGAGATTATGTACAATCCGGCTGGCGAGACGGATGATCAGCTGGAATGGATTGAATTCTATAATCAAATGGCGATCGACATGGACGTTTCCGGGTGGTCGCTCCAGGGGGGTGTCCGTTTTGATTTTCCCGATGGTACCCTGGTGCCCGGTCGTGGTCACCTGGTCGTAGCAGCTGATTCTGGCGCTCTCCAAGCGGCCACCGGATTTGCCGACGCGGTCGGCCCGTTCACAAATTCATTGTCCAATGGGGGTGAACGGCTGGAGCTCGTTAACAATAGTGGTCGTCTCATGAACGTTGTTGACTATGGCGACAGCGATCCCTGGCCCGTCGGTGCGGACGGCTCCGGATTCAGCCTCGCCAAGTTCAACTCACTTAGCGCCAGCCATGACCCCGCGAATTGGGAAGTAAGCAGAGTGTTGGGTGGCACGCCTGGCATTGAGAATGTATCGGATTCGGAAACGCCATCATCGGTTCCAACTTCTTTTTTGGCTGCAGGACATAACGCTCGTGTGCTGGTGCCGACACAGGCCAGCGACCTTGACACCCATTGGAATGCATTGACGTTTGAAGATTCGCTGGCACCGGGATGGTTTGACGCTAAATTGGGTGTTGGTTTTGATGCAGCGGAGACAACATCCGTTGGTCCCTTGATCGACACAAACGGCAATATTCAAAGCCAAATGCACAATGTGAATGCGTCGTCTTTCCTCCGCATTCCCTTTCATGTCAGCGCTAACGACGTTGTTCAGTCGCTCAATTTCACCATCGATTATAACGATGGTTACATTGCCTATCTCAATGGAACCGAGGTGGCACGTAACAACGCACCCACAGGCGCGCCAGCATTTAATGCAACAGCAGTTGAGGAAATTGGCGAGATTGGCGATGGTTTCGAGCCCGACAATATCTCGGGCCTGACCGTCTGGCTGGATGCATCTGATATCGACGGGGATTTGGTTCCCGATAATTTCAACAACCATGATCCGATCAGTTTGTGGGCCGACAAGAGTGGCACGGGCAATGACGTGTCATCGGCGTCACCGCCTAATGATCCGACGTTTCAGGCCAACGTGATCGGTGGTCGGCCGGTGGTCCGGTTTGGTGGCAACCAGCTGCAGGCGCTGGTAAAGGCCAATCCAGTGGGTTTGCCCAGCGGCAGTGCAAGTCGCAGTATGTTCGTGGTGTCGATTCCGCGCAATTTGGAACATGACGGGGAGCTCGTGCCGAGCATTTCTCATGTTGTTTCCTACGGAAATGGCGCGGCAAATCAATGGAACTTGTTTCAATATGTAAATTCCGGAAATGGTGGTTCCCTTTGGTTTGCGTACCACTCAAATGATTTCAATGCAGGCGCTTTCAACTACTTGAAAGACCAACCGGCGATCTTCGAACAAGACCACAATGCGAACAATGGAATGTCAACGTTTTACCAAGATGGCAACCTTGATGGGTCATTTATTCCGAATCTATTGAACACCGATGCTTCGCAGCCATTGGTTGTTGGTGCCGGATACGTGATGAATGGGAGTTTGTCGCATCAGGCTGTCAACGATGTGGCTGAAGTGTTGATTTATAACCGTTCATTGGGCAGTGTCGAACGAGATCACGTCGGTTCGTACTTGTCTGCAAAGTATGGAATGACAACGGCCTATGTTGGTGGTGAGTCCAATGGGCCCTCAGGTCGAGATCAGATGGATCTATCAGCCTCTATCGGCGATCTGAATCCTGGCACGAATGTGCTTGCTATTCAAGGACTCAATTCGGCTGTTGACGATGACAATTTTGTAGTACGGCCCACATTGATTGGCGAGGTGGTTTCACCGCATATTGGACAGCTTCCTAATTTGGTGATCAACGAAGTGATGGGTGCATCTGATACATCGTTCTGGCTGGAAGTTGCCAATTTGGAAAACACGTCGGTCAATTTGGCTGGTTACGTGTTGAAAAAAGTGGGCTCCTCGACAGCAAGTTACGTTTTCAGCTCCCAAGTACTTTCACCGGGTGATTTGCTTCAGGTGGATGAAGCACAACTTGGTTTTAACGCCAACGATGGTGATCGCCTGTTGTTACTTGCACCTGGTGAAAACAGCCTTTTGGACGCCCGTGCCGTTACGGGGCGTTTAAGAGGTAGATCGGTTGATCATGATGGCCGTTGGCTCTATCCAGATGCCCCGACTCCTGGCACTGCTAATCGCTTTTCGTTTCAAAATGATGTTGTGATCAACGAAATTATGTATCATCATCAGCCGAGTCGTGGAGCAAATCCGATCGTCGTTGACACCGAAGAGTGGATTGAGTTGCATAACCGCAATCCGAGCCAGTCGGCTGACTTGACTGGCTGGACGATTCGGGGTGGAATTGGCTTTGACTTCCCTGCTGGCACCACAATTGCCGCAGCAGACTATCTGGTGGTGGCCAAGGACGCAGACGCTCTGGCGAACAGGTTTCCAGCAATCTCCAGTAAAATTATCGGTGATTTTTCTCGCTCGCTTTCCAACAGCAATGACGTGATTTTACTGCGCGACGCTGCGGACAATCCGGCTGATGAGGTGGAATACTTTGACGGTGGCCGCTGGCCGGATCATGCCGATGGTGGAGGATCGAGTCTCGAACTACGCCATGCCAATGCGAACAATTCCCGCCCCGAGGCCTGGGCAGCCAGTGACGAAAGCAGTCGCTCCAGCTGGAATACTTATACCTTCCGGGGTACCGCAGCTCCTGACACGGGTCCCACCAAATGGAATGAACTGATTCTAGGTCTGCTCGACGATGGCCACGTACTCATTGACGATGTGACTGTCCATGCCCGACCCAATGGAGCCAACACGCAGATTATTCAAAACGGAACTTTTGCAGCGGACGCAGTTGGTTATTCTCCCGACAAGTGGCGGATCACCGGTAATCACCATGGCACAGTGATCACGGATCCCGATGATACGGACAATCAGGTTCTCGAACTGGTCACCACCGGTGCCACAGTCAACCATGGAAACAATGCTGAAACAACCCTCAAGAGCGGTACAAGTTATGTAAGTATCTCCAATGGCACCGAGTACGAAATTTCGCTCCGAGCTAAATGGATGAGCGGATCGAACCAGCTTAACAGCCGGCTCTATTTCAATCGTGTGCCCACAACATTTTTGATTGATGTGCCACAAGCCAATGGCACCCCGGGAGCGCAGAATTCGACGTTTGAAAGTGAGATGGGCCCTACCTATCGCGGGCTCAGTCATACTCCAGTGATTCCCCGCTCAGGGGAAAGTGTCACGGTGTCGGTAAACGCCGAAGATCCCGGTGGCGTTTTGAATGTTGTACTTCATTGGTCGGTATCCGGCGGCGCATGGCAAACTACGTCCATGACGGATAGCGGAGACGGTCGCTATCGGGGTGTCATTCCCGGTCAAACAGAGGGGAAAGTCATTCAGTTCTATGTGGAAGGCCGTGATTCCAATTTCAGATCTTCAACCTATCCAGCGGCCGGTGTGGATTCGCGTGCTCTCTACCAGGTTGATTCGACGTTGACCTCAGCACAAACCGTGGACACGATTCAGGTCATCATTAGCCAAGCCGATAAGACCCAGATGTACCTTCCACAAAATGTGATGAGCAACGAGTTCCGGGGGGCGACGGTCATCCACAATAACAGTGAAGTGTTTTATGACGCTGGGGTGCGCTTGCGAGGAAGTGTGGCGGGACGAAATATTCCGGCTCGTCAGCCCGGTTTTCGAGTGAACTTTGAACCCCATCAGTTGTTCCGTGGAGTACACGATGCGATTGCCCTGGATGGAAGTGGACACGGTGGGATATTGCAGAACAGCCAGGATGAAATCCTGGCGGCCCAGATTCTCAACCGTGCCGGGGGAGGTGTCAGCCTTTACCACGATTTGGCTCAGATGATCAGTCCTGTCAGTTCGCATTCGGGTCCCGTGATTTTGCAGTTGGCCCGGTTGGATGATGTGTTTCTGGACGAGCACTTTGGGACCGATAGCGATGGAACCCTGTTTGAATATGAAATCATCAGTTGGGAGGCGGTGACCACCGGGGGTGTTGAAGGTGCGAAATTGAGCTTTCCGCACCATTACCAGGGGACTGAAATTCGTGATTTGGGGGATGACAAGGAAGCCTATCGATGGAACTTTTTGATCAAAAATAATCGAGACCGGGACGATTATGATTCGATCATTGCGATGGCACAGTCGTTCGAATTATCGGGTTCGACACTTGAAGAGCAAGCTCGTAAGGCCATCGATATCGATTCCTGGATGCGGGTGTTCGCCTTGAATTCGTTGATAGGAAATCTCGATTTCTACACGAGCCCGCCTGGAGGTTGTCCCCCGTGTTTTCATAATTTGATGATGTACAGTCGTCCCAGCGATCAGAAGCTGGTGGCTTTGCCATGGGACATGGATCATGAGTTTTACAATGCAACGGCTCCCCTTTATCAGCACGGCTTCAACTTCTCCAAGGTGATCGCTCGACCAGTTAACGAACGAATTTATTTCGGACATCTCCAAAATTTCATCAACACGTCTTTCAATTACAACTACATGTCGTCGTGGGCCAGCCATTTAGGTTCACTTGTGGGGCAAAACTACAGTTCGCACGTTAATTTCATTCGAACCCGTGCTAACCACGTTACAAACCTTCTGGAAAATGCGGCTCCCCAGGTGCCGTTTGCGGTCACGACCAGCGGTCCTTTGGATGTGGGAGTTGCTTCGACGGCAACCATTGAAGGTACCGGTTGGATCGATGTGCGAGAGATTCGTCTCAGCGGCAGCAGTCAGCCGTTGGAGGTTGCATGGCGCGTAGGCTCCGGTTCGGGCTATGCCAATACTTGGGAGGTGACGGTACCAGTGGGTGCTTCCACAAGTTCAATCCCCTTTGAGGCATATGATTATCAGGGAAAACTGATTGATTCCGATACGATCGAAGTCAAGACAAATGCCACCAACGACGTTGCCGGATCATTACGAATTTCAGAAATCAACTTTCATCCTTCCGATCCTACGGCCGCAGAGTTGGCAGCCGGGTTTGTCGACGACGACGATTTTGAATTCATCGAACTGATCAACACAGGGCAGGACACAATCTCGTTATCCGGTAGTGCTATGACCGAAGGTGTCTCGTTCGTGTTTCCCACCGAGACAGTTTCCAGTGAATCGAAACTGATTTCTCCAGGCAATGCTGGACGGGTACTGATTCCCAGCGGGGCCAACGATTTGGTGTTGGATGGGATCGAATGGAACGCAGCTAATTTTGATGATGGTTTAGCGCCAGGTTGGTTCAGTGTCACCAACGGTGTCGGGTTTGATACGGTCGGTAATTCAGGCGTTGATTCTCTGATCGATCCAAGCGGCAATTTGACAGCCCAAATGCATAATGTGAATTCATCGGCATTGGTACGGTTCCCATTCAATGTTACTGAGCCAGGTACTTTTACCCAGCTCACACTTGACCTGGACTACAACGATGGCTATGTGGCGCACCTCAATGGTACGGAAGTTGCCCGTCAAAATGCGCCTGTTGGCAATCTGGTGTTTGATTCCTCTGCGGTTGGTTTGTCCAAATCGCTACTGAACCAATACCATGCGGCGTTACCCAGCGGTGGTGGATCGGCCAACATCACCACCACGGCAAGTTCCAACGGGGGAGGGCCGGCTGGTGCGGCCGGCTCGGCCGGAACCTATGGATCGGACAAGCTGGTCGATGGCAACTTTTTCAGTCCGGATCCTGGTGCTGGAGACGTCGGTGGTGAATTACAGGCAAGTGGGTTTTATGGTCACACGACCGACCCTGACCCGTACATGTGGTTCATGGCGGGTCCGTTGTTTCAATCTCTTGCTATCAATGAACAGTATGTCAGCTTCAGTTTTGCTGATGGTCCGTACGTATTCCCATCGATGCGCGTCTGGAATTACAACGAATTGACACCGGGCAATAAGAGTAACCAGACCGATCGTGGTGTGCGGGACACGTGGGTCTGGTATTCGAACAACCCCACTTTGCCGGCGATCACCGGTGCACCCGGGGCAGCCAGTCCTGGAGCGGGTTGGACGCTGGACAGAAAGGTGACTTTGCCCCAGGCTCCGGGCACGGGCACTTACGAGGGCGTGAATGTGGATCTCGGCAGTTTCACGGCCCAGCACGTGCTACTGATGATCGATTCGAACCATGGTGATCCAAGTTATGCGGGCTTAAGTGAAGTGCAGTTTGGAAGTGATGGAACACCGGTAGGACCGGGTACGGGACATGACACCGTTGACCTTACTTCCAAAATTGGGTCCTTGATTGCGGGCACCAATGTGCTGGCAATTCATGGTTTGAATGTTTCGGACACCGATACGGACTTTTTGCTAAGATCTGAATTGACCGGACAGCGTGTCTCCAGTAGTCAAATTCTTGATCCGGGAGAACGCCTGCTGGTGGTACGCAATCAAAACGCGTTTGAAACCCGTTACGGTGGTGGTGGAAACATCGCCGGTCAGTATTCAGGCAGGCTGGATAATGGAGGTGAACGGTTACGTTTGGAGACCAGTACTGGAGAGACCATTCTGGATTTTTCCTACAACGACAATGATCCATGGCCCGAACGAACGGATGGACACGGTGGGACACTCGTTCTGACGAACCTGGTGAGTACACCAAGCGAACAGTTTCACAAATATTACCACTGGCACGGTAGTACACAATTTGGGGGAACTCCCGGTACTGCGGCAACAGCACCTGCCGGTGTGGTGATTAACGAAGTCCTTGCCCATACCGATCCGCCGGTCACTGAGTCGGATTCCATTGAGTTGTACAATCCTACAAGTACGAATATGGATCTGAGTGGTTGGTTTCTGAGTGATACAAGCGACAACTTCTTGAAATTCGAGATCCCACCAGCCACGGTACTTCCTGCTGGTGGATACTTGGTCATTGACGAAGATGATCTGAATCCCACGCCCACGACGCCCGGACCCAATGATTTTTCCCTCAGTGGGGCACGAGGTGATGATGTTTGGTTGACGATTCCAAACGGCAGTGGCGGTATCACAGCATTTGTGGATGATGTTCACTTTGGTGCATCACTCAACGGTGAAGCCATGGGACGTTTGCCCAATGGAAATGGGCGATTGATGCCGCTGGCGAATGTTACACTTGGCACTGTCAATCCCGATGCACGTGTTGGGCCTGTGGTGATCAGCGAGTTCAACTATCATCCGGAAGCGCCCTCCGCTGCCGCGTTGTCGGTCGAACTTGCACTCACAGCCAACGACCTCGAGTTTTTAGAAATTTACAATTCATCGACTGCTGCAGTGGATTTAACCGATTGGCAAATTCGCAGCGGTGTGGATTTTGACTTTCCTGCTGGGATAACGCTGTCTGCCGGGGAGGTGTTGTTGGTGATTTCCTTCGATCCCGGTAGCGTAGCCAATGCGACTCGGTCTGCTGCTTTTCGTACACATTATGGGATCGACGAATCAGTGATCTTGTTGGGTGGTTACCAGGGTCAACTTAGTGACAGTGATGACCGTGTTGAGATTCAACGACCCGATCTGCCACCACCGGAAGATCCCACGTTGATCCCGCGAATTTTCGAAGATGAACTGTTATACGACAATCTGCTGCCGTGGGATGCTTCTGCCGATGGAGCCGGAAAGTCATTCCACCGAACCGGTTTGCAGATGCCCGGTAGCCATGTGGCCAGTTGGACGGCCGGGGCGCCATTGCCAGGACGAGTTATTTCACCTGGTGATACCGACCTGGATGGGGATGTCGATACGACGGATCTGACCACTGCGATCATCAATTTCACCAGCGCTGGTGGTGTTGGGAAAACGTGGGCCGACGGTGATGTCGACGGAGATGGTGATGTGGACACAGGTGACTTGACAGTTGCGATCATTAATTTCACATCCGCCATGTCAAGCCAAGGAGTCTCATCACAACGACATGCGAGCGGACAAGCAAATCATTCTTTGCCCTTGGTCTCGCTGGATCGAATGGTCAGCGATGTGACAATCGTCAACCGACAGTCCAGGGTTTGGAACGAACTTTCAGCTTACGAGGATTCTATCGGTGACACCGTCGATGAAGACCACGGAGAAATTGTTCGGCTAAGGGCCCGTCCTCTTGATGCGCAGGGCGAATTTCGTTCGTATTCAAATGAGGAGCGACGTAGACGATCTGTTTTATTAGATGAGGTTTTCAGGGGAATGGCTGAAAAATGAGCCTTACAGCAATTTTAGTTTTTCCCTGGCAGGTGTCCAACGAAGATGTTTCCTGACACCATGCTTTGCAAAGAGCCACATGTCATGGTTGACGGTGGAGTTGGATATGTTGGACAATGATGGATGAAATGTTTTATTTAATTCAAAAGCGAAGATTTCCGCAGGCACCTTTGACCGTCTTGCTGGCAGCGTTGGTAGTATTTGTTGGGATGCGCGCTTACGCAGCTGATCCATCGGTGGACGCGGCCTTGGTAAAACATTTTGAATCGAAAGTACGCCCTTTGCTGCTGGCCAAGTGTGTTGAATGTCATGGTGCAGAAAACCAGGAGGCTGAACTGCGAGTGGACACGGCCGCTGGAATTTTTCGGGGTAGCAAGACCGGGCCGATTGTCGTGCCGGGGAAACCTGCCGAAAGTCTGCTTTTAATTGCGGTTCGTCGTCTTGGCGAGCTCAAGATGCCGCCAGATGATCCACTTTCAGCAGTGGAAATTTCAGAGCTGGAAAAGTGGATTGCTGCTGGAGCCATTTGGCCGGGATACGACGAGATTTCTCCAGGAACGAGTGCAGCCGCAAAGACGGAGTTTACCGAACAACAGAAGTCGTACTGGGCATTTCAAGCTGTGGTGGATCCGTCCTTGCCGAGTGTTCCAGACAGCACTTGGTGTACCTCGCCAATTGATACGTTTATCTTATCCAGGCTTGCCCGCGAAGGGCTTCGACCGGCGGTACCAGCGACTCGGCGCACATTGATCAGACGAATCTATTTTGATTTGATCGGTATTCCTCCAGACCCATCGGAAATTGATTCATTTCTATCGGACAGTTCACCCGCTGCCGTTCAAAGGCTGGTGGACCGGCTGATTGCGTCACCACATTACGGCGAACGGTGGGGTCGACACTGGCTGGATGTGGCTCGTTATTCAGATACCACGGGCCAGGAAGCTGATTGGGTGATGCGATTTGCATATCGCTATCGTGATTTTGTCATCGATTCTCTGAATTGTGACAAGCCGTACGATCAATTTATCATTGAACAGCTTGCTGGAGATTTACTTCCCCCCACGAACGATGTGGAACTGGAAACCGACCGGTTATCTGCCCTGGGGTTCTTGATGCTCAGCCCCAAGGCAACAGCCGAGGCCGATAAGGAATTGATGGTGCTTGATGTGGTTGACGAACAGATCGATGTTACTGGCCGTGCGTTCCTGGGGATGACGATTGCTTGTGCTCGTTGCCACGATCATAAATTCGATCCGATTCCCACGTTAGATTACTACTCGATCGCCGGGATTTTTCGCAGTACCGAGACGATGGTAGGCCTTGATAAAACAACGTCCAATTGGGTGGAATTCCCCTTGGATGCATTACTTGGGCAAGAGCAGCAAAGGATTCACAACCAGTTTCAACCCCAGATTAAAAAATTAGAAGATGCGATCGCTCAGCGTGGATTTCTGATGACAGAGGCACAGGCACAGTGGGAACAGGGATTGAAAAACGACAGCAACAAATCCTTTGATCCTCCAGATGACATGATCATTTACTGTCCGCTAGACGACGGCCCTGGTGATGCCGTTGTGACGCCGGCCCGTGGGACGGCTAAAGGAGATGTTCAATGGGTAGCTGGTCAGTTAGGTGGTGCAGTCCAATTGAACGGTAAAGGTTATATCGAGATTGGCGATGTGGGCGACTTTGAACGAACGGACCCATTTTCTTACGGAGCTTGGATTTATCCAACTTCCGATGGTATGAATGCGATTGTAGCCAAGATGGATGACGTTAACGAGTCTCGGGGTTGGGACTTGTGGTTACGGGATGGTCGCGTCTACGTTCACATGATTCACCAATGGCAAAACGAAGGTGGCGATTCGATTCGTGTCAACACGCACCGCGCGCTACCCTTGGATAAGTGGCATCACGTGATGGCCACCTACGATGGTTCAAGTAAGGCGGCAGGTGTGACCATTTACGTCAATGGGATCGCCGAATCGCTCGATTTGACTCACGATCATCTGACCGGTTCGATTCAGACAAATAAGCCGTTGTGCATCGGTCGTCGAACTCCCGGCAATCCATTTCATGGAAAAATTGACGAGGTCAAAATTTTCGATCGTGAGTTATCACTGGACGAGGTTGGGTTATTGGCAGAGAGCCTACTGGCCAAGCAAGTGGCTTCTCCACAGAGTCTTGCCGGATTGCACGCTTGGTATACCGCAGAATCGTTGACTGCGATTCCCGATGGCCAGTCGGTAGGCGCCTGGTCCGATAGTAGTAAAGGCGGAGCAGGACTTGTGTTGAGTGGCGAGCCGGATAACCGACCGACTTTTCAGGCAGAGGGGTTTCATGGTCATGCTTCAGTCCGTTTTTCACCTGGTAAGTCGTGGTTAAAAACAGAAAAGCCGTTGGGTTTTTCTGGCACACAATCCTACACAATGTTTGTCGTCTTGAATGTTCACTCGGTACCGGAGGTAAATAACCATGTGTTGTTGTGGGGACGGCCGAATACTCAAGGCGGAGGTGTCCTGCTGGAAATTGATAGTTTGGCCGACGGTGGTAGACGATTGGATGTGGCAACCGGTCAGGGCAATGATGCGGGTGCGGGGCCTGTGGCGATTGCGGAGCCTCAAATCTGGTCGATCCGTTATTCGGGCGGCACGATTGCTTCGCACATGGTCAAGGTGAATGGCGAAATTCGTAAGGTGACGCCGGCAGGTAAAGCTGACGAGTTGTCTCTTCAAGTGACTGACGATAGTCTTATTTTGGGTGGAGATGGAACCGATGCGACTCGGCGGATACTGGGTCCCGAGATGGATCTTGCCGAGGTAGTGGTTTTCAATCGTGTGCTGGAGGAGGATGAAGAGTGGGGGCTGGGCCTGCATTTCACTCACAAATATTACCTCAATACTCATTACGGCGATTCAATCCGCCGCCTTGTTGAAATCCCTCCAGAACAACGCAATGAAAAACAGCAACAAAGTTTGAGACAATTCTTTTTGTCGCGATTTGATGAGCCTTACAAACAGTTGCAGTCGGAATTAGTTGAACTAAAGTCGGACCAGGCTCAGCAAATAAAAATACTCGGGACGCCGATGGTGATGGCCGTTCGAGAGCAAAAAAAACCTGCCGATCTACACGTTTACATTCGTGGTGATTACAACCAGCAGGGACAAGTGGCGCCTAGACGTTTTCTGCAGATCATTGCTGGCGAAGATCACCAGCCGATTCAAACCAAGCAGAGTGGTCGTCTGGAATTGGCTCGCTGGATCGCGGATTCTGAAAATCCACTCACTGCCCGTGTGATGGTGAATCGGATGTGGCAGGGTCATTTTGGCCGTGGTCTCGTTCCAGCCAGTGATAATTTTGGTGTTTTAGGTGGTGAACGATCTCATCCCCAGCTGCTTGATTGGTTGGCCGCGCGATTGGTTGAACGTCATTGGTCACTGAAGGCAGTGCATCGAATGATGGTCGATTCGAGTACTTATCAACAAGCCTGGGTTCAAAATCCGGTGGCAGAAAAAATGGATCCCGAAAACCGGCTTCACTGGCGTCGTAGTCGCCGACGGCTTGAGGCGGAACCCATTCGTGATGCAATGCTGGTGGCCAACGGAAAATTGGACCGCTTCGTTGGCGGATTGGTATTGCCCGATTGGTGGGTAGAAGCCGAGATCGTTGTCGATGCTGATGCCGGCTTGACGGCTTTGGCCGAACCGGCGGCAAAACTGAAGGCTTATGAGAGTACGCGTCGCAGTGTTTACTTGCCCGTTTCGCGTAACCAGCTTTATGAAATGTTTCGTCTTTTTGATTATGCTGATGCAAGCAGTGTGTTGGCAAGTCGTGATGAATCAACGGTTGCACCCCAGGCATTGTTCATGTTGAACAACGAATTCGTAATCCGTCAGGCAGCGCAATTTGCTGATCTGTTATTAAAGAACGATGGAAGCCTACCTGACGAAGAATTATTGAAGTTGGCCCATGTCAGGGCATTCGGTCGGTTGCCGACCAATGAAGAGCTATTGGAGGCCATCGAGTTATTGAATGACTTTGCTGGGGAATCACCTGATACGGAGTCTACCGAGTCAGACATTCGACGAGTGGCCTGGCAGGAGTATTGTCATATTTTGTTTTGTCAAAACGAATTTATTTATGTCGAGTAACGAGACAATGACCGTTTGACTTGACGGTGCAGTTTATGGAAAATTTCTGATAGACTCGTTCACATGCTAGTTCCCAGAGCCGATAAGGTGAGTATGGATCATTCTCAACGACTTTGTCGCATTCATCATTTCAACGATCGCCGCGAGATGTTGCAGAACATCGCGTGCGGGTTTGGGCATGTTGCATTGCTGGGGTTGTTGGGGTCTGAAACGTCGGCGGTAGCGAGTCCTGGTTCCTCGGGAAGCAGTCCACTCGCTCCCAAACCGTACCAACACCTTCCGCAAGCCAAACGGGTCATCTTTCTCTTTCTTCATGGGGGACTGTCTCATGTGGACAGTTTTGATCCCAAGCCGAAACTGTCCGAAATGGATGGGAAACCGACACCGATTGAAAAGCCGAAATTCAATTTTGCCTCGACCGGGAATCTGCTCAAATCGCCTTGGAAGTTCCACAAATACGGACAAAGTGGCATTGAGGTGAGTGATTTGTTCCCGCGTGTAGGCCAGTGCATTGATGATATCTGTGTGATTCGTTCCATGTCGGCAAATTTTGTTGCTCACGGTGGAGCCAATCTTCAGTTGAATACCGGCAATGGGATTTTTGTTCGCCCCTGCATGGGAGCCTGGCTGCTTTATGGCTTGGGATCGGAGAATGAAAATCTGCCCGGTTTCATTACCATTTGTCCATCGGTTCAACATGGCGGCGCTCAAAACTATGGTTCAGCCTTTTTACCAGCCATGTTCCAGGGCACCGCGATTGGTGATGGTAGTTCTGCATTTGAAGACAAGGGTTTTGACAATCTCGAATCCATGTCGGGGACCAGCGGTTTCCAACGGCGTAAACTTGATTTGCTCGCCCAGCGAAACCAG
>Ga0310342_100001881_pt1 | contig 13339 bp, 11 predicted proteins | sample S15DNA20500_MG_FD_206155 | JGI IMG/M metagenome (GOLD analysis project Ga0310342, IMG submission 206155) | Marine microbial communities from station ALOHA, North Pacific Subtropical Gyre - S1503-DNA-20-500_MG | ecosystem: Environmental > Aquatic > Marine > Oceanic | place: Pacific Ocean: North... | reverse complement strand
TCCCTCTAAGACGCTGGAAGGGACTATTGTTCGCAGGCACCGAGCCGCGCCGCTTCGAGAACTGCATGGACGAACTCGGGTCGCGGCTCGGCTGGATGCCGATTGAGTCGTTCGAGCACGACCCGTCACGCCACCGCTCGTATGACATCGACGCCAACTGGGCGCTATATGTCGACAACTACCTCGAAGGTTTTCACATCCCGTACGTCCACGGCGACCTACACGAGGAACTCGACTACGACTCTTACAGGACCGAGTTGTTCGAAGGGGGGGTACTGCAGGTCGGAATCGCACGCAGGGGCGAGACCTGCTTCGAGCTACCTGAGTCGTCACCCGACCACGGTCAGCGGATTGCCGCCTACTACTACTGGCTGTACCCCGGTGTGATGCTGAACTTCTATCCCTGGGGGCTCTCTGTGAACCTCGTCATCCCGCTCTCTGTCGACCGAACCAGAATAGTCTACCACGGCTTCGTCTGGGACCGCTCGAAACTGGGCAAGGGGGCCGGCGGCAACCTCGACAAGGTCGAGTCTGAGGACCAAGGGATAGTGGAGGCCACGCAGAGAGGGGTTGCGGCTGGGGCATACGACAGGGGGCGCTACTCGCCAACCAAGGAGACTGGTATTCACCACTTCCACAGGATGCTCGTATCCTGACGGGCATTTGATAACCGCTGAGGCCCTCACGGGCGACATGAATGGACGCATCAAGACCAGAATAGCAATTCTGCTTGTTATTTCCATGCTGCTCTCAGGCTGCGTGTCAGAACCCAGCGACGAAACCAATGCCGACGTGCCGGGGTGCATAGACGAATCTGCTAGCAACTATGACATCACTGCCACGACGGACGACGGCTCCTGCGAATACGCGGATTCGGATGGAGATGGCGTATGGGACGTCAACGAGATCATGGGTTGCATGGACGAGGCAGCGAACAATTACCAATCCGCAGCTACCGACGACGACGGCTCCTGCTTCTACCCCCCTTGGGAGTCGGAGTACGGGAAAAACTGGGTCAGGCATGACCCGGGTGGTGACTGCGAGTGTTCGGACGGATCGAACTACTCATTCTGGACGAGGGACGCCGATCCGTCACGAGTGGTGCTCTACTTCCAGGGTGGCGGTGCATGCTGGGAGAACTACAGCTGCCAGTTCGAAGGGGGGACTTTCAAGACCATAGTTGGGGACTGGGACGATCCTAGCACTGCCTCCTCGGTCTACTCGAACAACGGCGGTGTCTTCAACCTCAACAACAGGGACAACCCATTAGCCGACTGGTCCTTCGTTTACGTCCCCTACTGCACGGGCGATATTTTCCTCGGCGCCGCAGTGACTGAGTATTCTGGTGGAGCGGTACGCCACAACGGACATGTGAACGCCCAGACCGCGTATGCGTACATGCTCGAGAACTACCCCGATCCTGCGCACATATTCGTGACCGGATCTAGCGCGGGCTCACTGCCCGCACCGTTCTATGGGGCCTTGGCGTCCGACGACTACCCCGACGCGAGCGTCGCCGTGTTCAACGATGGCAGCGGTGGGCTGGTCTCGAACAACACCTTCGACTTCTACGAGATATGGGGGCTCGACTCCTCTCTGGCGGACTTCCCGCTCGATGGCCTGGACTTCAACAACATGACGAGCGCTGAGCTCGTGATACGGGCTTGGACGCACGACAATGACATCAGGTTCGCGCGCTTCGATGACGCCTACGACCAGACCATGCGCTTCTTCAACGCCCTGCTGGAGAACGACGTGACCGTGGACTACAAGTTGGTGATTCTCGACTCCGATGCCCGGATCGAAGAGGCGGGCATGCCCTACTCCGGCTACCTCTCGCCCGGACAGGCGCACACCATCCTGACTTCGGAGAGGTTCTACACGCTCGAGATCGAGGGGGTGCTGTTCGTCGAGTGGTTCACCTCCTTCGTGGAGGGCGGCCAGCCGGAGAGCGTCTACTGCGTCCAGTGCGGTTAGTCCGAGAGGGGTTTGATAACACAACCTGCCTTCGGTTGAAACGTGCGCAGCCCACTCCAAACCAGATTGTCGATACTGATTGTAGTCTCAATGATGCTGTCTGGTTGCACCGGAGAAGTCACGGAAGAGCCGGTCGATGATATCGTGGGTTGCATGGATGAGACGGCAACCAACTACAACCCCGATGCAACGGTTTCAGATAGGTCATGCAACTACTCAGAAGACAACGGTTCCGACTCTAACCAAACTACGATTTCCGTACCACATACGGACGATTGTGACAACACCAATCCCCATCACTGTCTACTTCCGTTCCCATCAAGCGCCTTCTTAGTTGGAGATCCGACTACGGTTACTGGTTACAGATTGAACATAGAGGGTAGCGCAATTCCAGATTCGGGGTCTGCAGTGTCTGAAGCATTCCCCATCCTCAATTACAAAGACGGGAATTCCCCCTCGTCTCAAATCTTCACCACGTTCGAGCGAACTCCAGACGTCTCTGGTCTTGCCTCGCAATACGGCATCCCGCAGTCACTGGATGCCGATCACGGAACCGTCTTACTCGACATGGATTCGGGGGAAATCCTCCCCCACTGGATCGAAGTATCCGCAAGGACACAAGAAGGCGAGCCCCCCCTAGTTCACATCCGATCAATCAGGGGGTTGGAGCATGACACCCAGTACGCCGTCGCCTTTAGAGATCTGAAAGATCTGAGCGGATCTGAAATCAATCCCTCTGTCGCTTTCGAGTCCCTCAGGGATGGTACAATCACAGACTCACCGGATATTGAGAATCGCAGAGGAGGTTACGAAGTAATGTTCGACTCATTGGATGCTGTAGGTTTTGAGCGGGGGAGTTTGCAATCTGCTTGGTGGTTCCATACCGCATCAACGGAATCAATCACAGGGGACTTGATCACAATGCGTGATGATGCTTCGGCACGACTTGGACCGGGCGGCATTGGGTGCAATGTCTCTTCTGTTGACGATAACTACTGGAACGACGACACCGCCTTTAGGCGGATCAAGGGTACGATAACAACCCCTCATTACGTTGAGTCGATTTACCCCCCGACTCTGATGAGGAGGGCTTCGGATGGAACTCCACAATTCACATTCAATGGCGAGGTGGTCTTCACTTTGTCAATACCACAATCGGCTGCGGACTCTGGCACTCCAGTCCCGCTGGTAGTCCTCGGACACGGATTCCTCGGTAATGGAGAAGGCATGGTATCGTCATTCAGAGGCTGGGCGAACGAACACGGATATGCCACAATTGGAACCGATTTCAAAGGCTGGAGCTCCGATGGGGATTTCGATGCCATAACATTCGGACTCATGAACGTAAACTACCTTCAGCACCAGGCTGAGAGGCTTCAGCAATCAATAATCAATCACTTAGCGATGATTAGGACGATAAAGGGGGTTTGTTCGGATTTGCCTGAGTTCTACAACGAGGGGGCGAACCTCGTCGACTCGAGTGGCGATTTGAATTACCTAGGAGTCTCATTGGGCGGTATTAGAGGGCCTTCGATGCTATCCCTAATACCCGAAATTAAGAGAGGTGTGCTATTTGTTGCCGGGTCATCTTTCAGCTTCATCGCTGAGAGGTCTACCCAATATACCCAGTTTGAGCTTCTTTTTGGAAATGACCTAGCATACCCATCGACCAATGACAGGTCAATACTACTGGCTCTGATGCAGTCAATGTGGGATTCTACAGAGGCGGAAACTTATCTCGCGTTCAGAGAAGGCGGTTTGAATGGGCAACTCCACCCATACGACATGTTGTATATTGTCTCAATTAACGATGCTCAGGTTACGATATTGTCTGCCAACAGGGCAGCTAGGACCTCAGGCATTCCTGCTCTCGACAACTCGACTTACCACCCCTACGGGATCGAAGTTTCACAAGCACCGATTGACGGCTCAGGCATCGTGTATTTCGATGGGGGTTTTCCAGAAGTCCCTTCAGGGAATATACAGGGCCCGATGGAATACCATTCACTAGCGCACAACCAGGTCCTTGGGCAGGATTCCGCGGTCACTTTGGCCAATGAGTACCTGCTGACTGGGATAATCGCCGATACGTGCTCGGGTAAGTGCGACTTCGAAGGCGTCTGGTGATTAGCCGACTGGCTCGCCGCCCTCGCCTAGGAAGGCGAGACGGCGCAGTCCTTGCGTCTCGATGAGGTGTTCCACGACAGCCATCGGCACGGCGTGTGAGAGGACTGCTTGGACCGCCTCGTCGTCATCTATCGTTGACATCATCTGAGCCGTGGCTCGCACACGCCAGCCCTCGAACCGCTCGCGTTGTTCTAGGGAGGTCATCACGACCTGCCAGCCAGCGGTCTCGTAGAGGCCCGCAGAAGGCAGGTCGCTGGTGAAGAAGATGCCAGCAAAACCGTGATACTTCTCGGCGTGAGCAACCCAGTTGGGCGGGTCCTCGATGTCAGGGATCGCCACGATGCGCACATGCTCGTAGCCGCCCTTGTCGTCCAACCAGGCCCGCAGCATCTCCTCGCGCTCCTCTGTGCTCCACGGGTTCTCCATCGACTCGGGGCGGTTGGAAGAGCCGATGGCGATGACCAGAGGAAGCTCGGGCGCGTTCGACAGGCGCCACCCCTCGGCGGCGGATATCATCAGAGTGTGTCCGCGGTGGACGGGCTGGAAGCGGCCTAGGACGACGACTCCCGGAGTAGGGGGTGAGGCTGGCGGCTCTGGATGCATCGGAAGCTCGGTCAGGCCGCCACCCCCAACGCCGAGTCGAGTGATTCCGAGTCGAGTTTCCACAGGCACGGCTCGAGGTGCTCTTGGCCGACCAGCAGGGACATTCCCTCGCGTCGAGCTCTCTCGAGGAAGATGTGCAGTGAGTCGCTGGCAGTGCGGTGAGCCTCCATCGTAGGCAGGATGCGCGGGTCCTCCGACGGCTCCATCGTCTCTCCGAGGGCCTGCCTGCGCGACATCCAGTCCAGCACGACCGATTCAGAGTATGACAACCGGTCGGTCTTGGCGAGGGCGTCGGAGAACTCCGCCCACATCTGCGGCCGGAGGAACTCCTCAGCGGAGACGCCCCTGCCCAGCAGTGGCTCGATGTAGAGGTACAGTCGGGCGTCCCAGCAGCGCCATTCGCCGACCGAGCACCAGCGGGCGAGGGCGAGGGCCAGCCCGCAGACCGAGTCAGAGGGGATTCGCTGTTCGCACAGCGACCTTGACGGATTGGCACCCTCGGCCCCATCAGACCACTCCAGCATGTCACCTTCCAAATCGGCGTCGAAGCCTCGGTGGAAGCGCGGGTCGGCCTCGGGACGCCTGTCCCTGAGTGCTTGTCCCTGCATGCCATCGAGCAGCTGTTCTAGAGGCATCGAGCACAGTCCATCGAAGGCCTCGCGTTCGACCAGAAGCAGCATCACATCGGCCACGGCACTCGCCCTGAACGAACCACCCGGTGGTACCCAAAGAACCCTCGCTCGCCTATGGCGAGCGTTAGAACGCCACCGGATTCAAGAACCCGGGGCGAGGCGTGGGTGGCGTCCGGGAAGGTACTGGAGGGATTGTACTGGCAACCATAGAAGAGCAGATCAAGTCCCTCGAGGACGAAATTTCCAAGACCAAGTACAACAAGGCCACTCAGGGCCACATTGGCAAGCTCAAGGCCAAGATAGCCGCGCTGAGGGCCCGAAAGGAGAAAGCACAGGCACATGCCAAGGCCAGCGGTGGTGGCCCCGGTTTCGAGGTCAAGAAGTCCGGCGACGCCTCGGTTGCACTAGTCGGCTTCCCGAGTGTCGGGAAATCCAGTCTAATCTCCCAGCTGACAGAGGCTGACTCCAACATCGGCGACTTCGCCTTCACCACACTGACTTGCATACCCGGTCTGATGGAACACCGTGGCGCCAAGATCCAGATCCTCGACCTGCCTGGCCTCATCAAGGGGGCTGCCGAAGGCAAGGGTCGGGGCCGCGAGATCCTCAACGTCATCCGCAGCACTGACATGGTGCTGTATGTCATCGACCCGTTCCAGAGTGCTCACTTCGAGATTCTCGACCACGAGCTCTGGAAGTCTGGGATGAGGCTCAATCAGAAGCCACCTCAGGTATTCATCACGAGGACGAGGAGGGGTGGGATAGTGGTCCGATCGACGCTCGAGCAGACCAACCTGACGGAGGAGGAGATACAGGGCATCGTGCGCAGCTTCGGCATAGTCTCCGCCACCGTGACGCTGCGCACCGACGTCACAGACGATCACATCGTAGACACTTTGGCGGGCAGCAGAATCTACAGCCACGCGGTCATCGTCCTGAACAAGATAGACCTCGCCACCGAGAAAGACCTCGAGGAGGCGAGGTCGCTGCTGCCAGAGGGTTGGCCGGTCCTCGAGGTCTCAGCCAAAACAGGGGAAGGCATAGAGCACATGAAGGACTTCATCTTCGAAAACCTCCATTTCATGTCGATCTACCTCAAGCCGCAGAGCAAGGAGGCGGACCTCATCGAGCCTCTGATCGTCAAGGATACCTCCACTGTGCGCGACGTATGCGTCAAACTACACCGCGACTTCGTCCGCAAGTTCCGCTACGCCAGGGTCAAGGGACCGAGCGCCAAGTTCGACTGGCAGCGAGTCGGACTGGACCACGTCCTCATGGACGAGGATCTGCTCACCGTCATCACCAGAAAATGATGCGCGGTCGCAAGTTGACGTTGCGATGTATTCACGAACAGGACGCCCACGCCACAACATGGCCGAGGGTCCTGTCGATATCCTCCCTAGAGCCGAGCTTCGAGGTCTGGTGGAACACCTGAATCGCAGGCTCTACCTACTCATGGCGGTTTTCCTAGTGGCTTTCATCGGTGGCTACCCGGCCGCAGGAGACGTCATCGAGTGGCTGCGGCATGCAGATGGCTACAAGCCAGACGGCGTTCAGATTATCATACTCCAGCCGATGGAAGTCGTCCTCCTGAGGCTGAGGATAGCATTCAATCTCGGTATGGTGCTGGTCGCACTGACCCTGATGTGCGACCTGGGATGGAACGGTCGGGCGATTCTCTCTGAGGCTCGCCGGAAGAAGTTCGTCCCGATTGGAGGTGGTCTCGGAGGACTGCTGTTCGTCATCCTCGGCTCCACGGCTCTAGGGGCGCTGGGGGCGATGTACGCACACGAGATACTGGTCCCGATGCTGTTGCAGTACCTCTCGGAGGATGCGGCTGCATCGGGACTCGAGTCGACTTGGCAATTGCAATCATGGATCGGCTTCATCATCGGGCTGTACTTTGCCTCCGTGCTAGGCTTCCAAGTCCCGCTTGCGGTCCTGCTGCTGCTGCGTTACGATGTCATCGAGCGCTCCGCAATCACGGAAAACCGCGGGGTCTTCTGGTTCTCCGCTCTGCTGGTGGGCGCGCTGCTCTCACCGCCCGACCCGCTCTCGCTCTTCCTAGTCGGCGGGCCTATGCTGGTCCTGCTCGAGTTCGCACTGGTCATCGACAGACTCACGCGGACTCGAGGCTGATGCCGCGGTTGCGGGCATCCTCCTCCTTAGCCGCACGGCGACCGTCGTCGACATCGACCCACTTCATCATCACCGCGCCGATGACGATCAGGACGCAGATGCTGGCTATCCCAACTCTGCTGTCGTACATCACTGTGAGAGTGCCGTACAGGAACGGTCCAAGGATTGCTGCCACTCTGCCGAAGAAGCCGAAGAAGCCGAAGAACTCAGCACTGCGGGTCTCAGGCACCATCTGACCGAAGATGCTGCGCGCCAGTCCCTGGGAGCCGCCCAGCAGAGCTCCTGCCATGCAACCCAGTAGCAGGAACTGGAGGAAGACCCCGAATCCGAGGGGGCCCCAAAGATAGTCACGAGCGGCATCAGACACGAAATCCAGAGGACCATCCCCCAGACTCGTAGGGTGATCGTCGCCCAGTGCGGTGGTGCCGTCCAAATCCCCTCCCTGGATACTCATGCTCAAGCGGCTGTCCTCGTCGAAGGTAGAGGTGAAATCAGATATTCTGCTGACATTCAAGACCGATGCCGCTGGGCCAGAGGGATCGTCGAACTCGTAGATCGTGTCCCCTGCTTCGTTATCGACGAAGTGTAGCGGGAGGACATCTGACCATTCTAATCCCCAAGCCTGCTCCTCATCGCTCTGAGACAGGCCGTTATCGTAGGTGCTGTCGCCGACGGATACGACATACTGGCCCTTTCCAGCCAGGCGTTGCTGCAACCATATCGATGGATTGGGGTTGGGGGTGCTTGAAGGGTCCAGCGGATCGGTTCCTGCCTCTGTCTCAGCCGCGTTGGAGTACCAATCACCATCAGTGTCATCGTCTTCGAAATCGGCGATTCCATCGCCGTCCATGTCCCAATCGAACTGGATGTCATACTCGTCATGCGAATCGAGAACCAGTGGGGCGAAGGATAACGCACCAAAGATGACAATGACCCACATGGCCAACGAGAAGGAGAGAGCTTGGTGCGTGGAGGTCCTCTCCGCGAGTTTGGTGAAGCCGATTGCACAGGGCGCGGCCACGAATTGGATTACTAGGATGATGGCGATCAAATTCCCGATGGTCAGGCCGAGTACTGTGACCCCGTAGATTCCAGCTAGGGCTGTGACGGTGTTAATGCCGTCAATGAAGAAGAAGTAGGCGAGCATGTAAATGAACAGAGTGCGGAAGCGAGTGATTTGCCCAAGGGTCGTCTTCAGTTCACTGAAGGCAAACTTCGCGGAGTCGGCAACCCCGAGTATTTCCATCTCATTCTCAATCGGCGGCTCAGGCACCCAGGCGAAGGTCAGGCAAGCAAATCCTAACCACCAGACGCCGGACGAGGCCATGATGAACGGGATAATCCAATCTCCGGTGAGTGTCATCCACATACCAAGGTGGACTGCTAGAAGAAGCCCGCCGCCGAGGTAGCCGTAAGCGTACGCCTTGTTCGAAATGGCGTCCATCTCGTCGTCGGTGCCCAAATGGGGGAGGAGGGCGTTGTAGAACACCCCCGCGCCGTTCAGGCCGACGTTTGCCATCAGGAACATCACAATCAGCCAGACCCACTGTTGGGAAACCCCAAACATCGGGGCGAAGGCGAGCAGGAATGTTGACCCGGCTCCTAAGTAGGTCAGAATCCTTAGCCACCATATCTTGATGGCGCGTCGATCGGCGATGACTCCGAGGGAGGGAGCGAGGATGGCAACGAAAAGGGCAGCGATAGTCACGGAGAAGGACCATATCGCGTCACTGGTCATCTCCATACCGAGGACGCTTGCCTCCAACCCGTTCGCCTTCAGGAATATGTAAGCGAACCATCCGGGCAGCACCGCGGTAGTGACGCTGGTCTCGAAAGAGGACTTGGCCCAATCGTAGAATGCGTACCCGCGTACTGCTTGAGGGTCTGATGCGCGGTCTAGTTCAACCGTGTCTGACACGTGATAACCAAGCGGCGCTGGAGGTCCGAGGGTTTGAGCATTGGGGATGAGGCGTACGTGTTCCGTCATTGCATTCTTGGACTGGATGCCACACGCGTGGAGTGTTGGCATGACTGTCTGGGACCAGCCCAAGGAGAATTCGCTCGCAGCACTGCTGCATGGCATGCAGTTCGCCGACGGAATCGAATTCGACCTTCGCCTCAGCAGCGACGGTGAGTTCGTGGTCTACCACGACGAGCTGGTTCCGGGAGAGGGGGACAAATTCGAGAGGAGCATAGAGAGGATGAGCACCAGCGAAATACGCTCTCTAGGCACCGTGACATTCGATGAGTTGCTCTCTCAAGGAGTATTAACAGATGTCTGGCAGGCCGGTGGAAAGACTGCGAACATCGAGTTCAAAGTTCCGCATCCAGCAGCGCAGATAGACGACGTCGATGCTCATCTGAGTGCCATGATGGGGCTCCTAGAGGAGAGTCTTGACCAATTTGACCTGCCCGACAGATCCGCACTGGTGTACAGCTTCAGCCCGAGAATCGGACCTGTCGCCAAGTCAGTCGGATTCGGGCTCCCAGTGACTCGTCTGTCACCCTATCTCAGACCTTGGGGCAGTTTTTGGATTAAACGACTCGTCGGGACTCCGGGCTTCGTGCTCAGCACGGTCACAGGCTTGATCAAGGAGCATCGAGAGGAGGGGATGCCTGCCATTGCAATGGCCCTCCAGTACCTGCAGGGGTGGGAGCGTTTCGCACATCCCGGAACACCGATGGCAATCAGTGGAAGGGGCCTCGAGCGACTCAACAGGGCTCGAGCAGGGATGGGACTGCATGTGTGGCCTGCGCCGCTGGAACTAGAGGCTTCGATGCTGGAAGCAGGAATATCGCTCATCTCCGATCATATGGACCCGAGTATCTTCTCCCTACCTGATGGCAAGGCACGCTGGATGAGGCCTGCCAGCCAGCCGCTCGACGATGAGTGGCGCGGGCGCCTCGATGCTGCCTCGGACTCGGAGCGAGGTGATCTGATCAGGGAAGCGGGAGAATCCCTTCCCACATGGCCCGAATTAGGGAGCAATCGAAAGAGGGAGATGGTCACCGAGCAGGGCCACCGCATGTTCTGGGCCGGGTCGGAGGACAAGTGGGCTGCAGAGGCTGAGAACGGGCTACCCTGGGGCAGTCCGAGATTGATTGGGCATCGTGGAGCGGGCGACACCGACTGATCACTCGAGTCGTCGGTGCGGCTGATTCCTGGCAATGTACTTCGGTCGGTAAATCGGTGTGCCACGGCCCTCACGCGCATTTCGCTCATCCAGTATCTGCGCGCAGATTCCAGCGACCCGCGCCCAGCCAAAGAATGTCGTGTAGTAGTCCGGCTTATGGAAGCCCACCGAGTTCAGCAGGCTGCCACTGGCGAGGTCGACGTTAGGGTACGGATTGCTGATCTTCGGTATTTCCTTCAGGATTGGAGGTACGACCTCTCGAAGAGCGGTGACTGTCCGGAAGTTCTCGTCATCGGGGCATATCTCCTCGCCGAGTTCTATCAAGAGTTTAGCCCGGGGGTCCTCGGCGCGAAGAACGCCGTGGCCGAAACCGTAGATTGGTCGGCGGGCCGCCAGCTCCGAGCGCACGAAGGCCTCGATCTCATCGGGGTCCGAGGTCCCTATCCTCTGGACGAACTCAAGACAGGCCTGGTTGGCGCGTCCGTGCAGAGGCCCCGACAGCGCGTTCATGGCGCTGGCGATAGAGGCGTATATCGAGGCGCGGCCGCTGGCAACGGCTTTACCGGAGAAGGTCGAGAGGTTGCCGCCGCCGTGGTCCATGTGCAGTATGAAGAAGAATCGCAGCATGCGCTCCATCCGCTCGGCCTCGGCGCCCTCGGCGCCCAGCATGTGGACGAAGTTCTCGACCAGCCCGAGTTCGGGCTTGCGTGGCCTGAGTTCTCCCGGCTTGCCTCCTCGGAGCAGAAAGATCCGGGCCATCAGCTCCGGCATCCTAGCGATGAGGTTCATCGAGTCGGACCGTGCGTCTCCGGTGGTGTCAGCGGCGCCCAGAGACATAATCCCGATTGCTAGCCAGTCCATCGGGTGGCCGCTTCCCGGAGTCAGTGACTCTAGCACGCGCAGCGCACCGGTTGGAATCTCCTCGGCCCTGTGTGCGAGTTCAGCATGGAACGCCTTGGACTCATCTGGTGTGGGCAGATGCTTGTGCATGAGCAGATAGATTACGTCCTCCTCCTCGAGGTTGGCTAGGTCTCCCACAGGATAGCCGACGTAGTGGACGCCCTCAATCGGGTCGACGTAGGAAGTCCCGCAGGTTCCTACCGGAACCCCCCTAAGACCGGAGTCGAGATCGGTCTCTGTTATTGTGTAGAGCTTGTCCTTGCCACCCATGTTAATGCTCCAATCATTGCACCTAGAGGGGAACAAGTGATAACTTCTCCGACAATAGAATCAGTGAGGGACGAGGCGAAATGAGTGCACCCTTGCCACATGACTCGGCACTGCTTGACTGGAGTGAGTTGTCCGAGGAGGAGCAAGCGCTGTTCATCGAGGGCTGCGAGCTCTTCGACCAGGCTGAGTTCTGGCATGCGCACGAATCCTGGGAGGATCTCTGGAAGGGACTCAAGCCTCGCGAGTGCAGAGCGGAGATCGACGCCGTCCAAGGAATGATACAGTGCGCGGCTTTGCTGTACAACTACGAGCGCGGCAAGGTCCGAGGCGTCGTGAACATGGCTTCTAAGCTGATCAGGAGGCTCGATGGAGTCGAGCACGGAATATGGGGTGTCGACATCGCTAGGCTGCGAGTCGGATTGACGCCTTTCATCAGGGACGCTGCCGCCGATGATCCCGAGTGGGGCCTGCCGGCCGACTCCGTCAAACTGATTGGCGGTTGGAAATCGGCCTGAGGGTCGAAAAACGACGATTTGATGCCGCAACGGTGATAGTGGGGCCGTATGCGCGCATGCTCGTGTCCGGCTGGCGTGACAGGCTCGATGAGCTCGACCCCGCCCATAGGCACATGCTGGAAGGAGGTTCGCTGAGCCGAATGTTCCTGCGCTACCCCCTGACCGTCTCCCACCCTGTGTTCGTCAGTGGTTTCTACGGTCTGCTGATCGGGCTGACTCTGCTGCTCCCATACGGATACCAAGGGAATGCGGATGGGAATGAGTTGGAGGAGATAATCCGAGAATGGGGGCTGCAGACGCTCATCCTAGTGACCATAGCCGCTTTCCTAGGTGGTTTCTCGTCCTTCGTGGCCTCTATGGTAAAGCGCCCGCCGATTCGTCTCGAGAACCGCCGGAGGTACCTGTTCCCGTTCCCCTTCATAGGACTAATCTTACTCTCCGTCTCGATGATGGACGAGATTCCCGAGTACGCCACTTGGCTCGGGTGGTTCCTCCTGGTCTTCCCCGGGCCGCTCTACGTTCACCTGTCGTACGCGCCCAGATGGAGGATACTGGACAGGCTGGACCGTGGCCTGATGCCTTTCGAAGGCATGCGCAAGACGATCGCCGAGGCTCCAACTGAAGATGCTGCCGAGGTTGATGACGAGGAGCTCGACGAAGTCGTCGAGGCCTCGGGCTAGCTGCTGCCACTCGCCTCGAGTTCGAGTATCCTGGCCCGGAGGCTGTCGGGCATCGGCGTGCTGTGGTTGGCGTTGTAGTCGAAAACCACCCCTGAGACAGTGGCCGTTACTACCTTCTGGCCGCCTAGGGCTGCGCTCGTCAGCCTGTATCCCATCTGAAACGAAGATGTGCCGATGCTGGTGATGGTGGTGTGCACCGTGACTGTGTCAGGGAAGGTTACGGGGGCGTGGTAGTCCACATTGAGACCCGCGAGAATGGGACCTATTCCCTCCTGCTCGAGCAGGTCGGTGAATCCGCAGGCGACGAAATAGTGCATCCTCGCCGTCTCCATCCACCTGATGAACACAGTGTGGTTGACGTG
>Ga0310342_100001880_pt1 | contig 13348 bp, 6 predicted proteins | sample S15DNA20500_MG_FD_206155 | JGI IMG/M metagenome (GOLD analysis project Ga0310342, IMG submission 206155) | Marine microbial communities from station ALOHA, North Pacific Subtropical Gyre - S1503-DNA-20-500_MG | ecosystem: Environmental > Aquatic > Marine > Oceanic | place: Pacific Ocean: North... | reverse complement strand
ACACGGATCTGTGGAAGGGCGCCCCGGTCACGACGAGCATCCATGGGAGCACCGCCTCGCTGGTGGTGGAAATTGGACCGCGGGATGTGGCATGCATCTCCACGAGTGAATAAGAACCTGTGATTTATAGCTATTACCGCAAGAATTTCTACAGAGCCCCCCGTCCCCTTTTCTAAGACTGTCAAATGAACGCATGATTCAACAGCCTTCTGTTTTCCGATCGGAGCAAATCAGCATGCAGACCACCTTGATTTCGAAACTGCTTGCCGCTTTAACAATCTTTCTGGGGTGCGCGGAACTGCAGGGTAGTGAACCCGATGTGAAGAGTTCCCTGCGACCACTTCAGTTTGATGTGAAGTCCCAGACGGTGCTCGAGCACAACGATGGAAAGTTCTTTTGGTTCCATCCACGAGCGGCCGTAATCCGAGGGAAAGATCGCACACAAATTTCGCAAGTGGTCATGACGCTGCAGCGGCATCTGGTCGTATCTGACCACTATTCGGGAATGTATACGATGCTGTCGAAAGACCTGGGTCGTACATGGAGTGGACCGGATCAAGTGCCTGCACTCGATTGGGTGCCGGAGCAGGACATCGACATCGCAGTGATCGATGTTACCCCCGCCTGGCATCCGCACACGCAAAAAATCATTGCCGTGGGAGCCCAGGTGAGATACAACCGCCAGGGGCAGCAACTCGAAGACGTCCCAAGGGCTCACCAGACGGCCTACTCGGTCTTCGATCCCCAATCGGGTCATTGGACTCAATGGAAACGCCTCGAATTGCCTAGAGAGAGTCTGTTCAACTTTGCACGAAGCGCGTGTGCTCAATGGCTGGTGGAGCCGGATGGATCGGTGCTTTTGCCATTCTATCACGGCATCGATTCCCCCCATCCCCGGTCCGCAGCGGTGGTACGATATTCGTTCGACGGAAAGGAATTGAAATATGTCAGCCACGGTACCCCGATGCATTTAGAGACAGGTCGGGGTTATACAGAACCCTCGCTCATCAAGTACCAAGGCCGGTATTTTCTGACGATTCGGAGTGACGATAGGGCATGGGTGACAGCCAGCCAAGACGGACTGGAATTCCACCCCCCCAAACCGTGGACATTCGAAGACGGCAAAGAACTTGGCAGCTATAACACGCAACAACACTGGCTGGCGCACAGCGACGGATTGTTTTTAGCCTACACTCGACGGGGAGCCAACAACGATCACATCTTTCGCAATCGCGCGCCGCTATTCATTGCCCAGGTAGATCCGGCGAAATTGCAGGTTGTTCGCCATACCGAGCGTGTGTTGCTACCTGACCGCGGTGCCCCGCTGGGGAATTTCGGAGTCACGGCAATTGGTCCCGGTGAAAGCTGGGTGACTGTCTCTGAATTTGTTACGTCCGCAGCGAAGAAGCGGGGAGCAAAGGGTTGTTTGTACATTGCGCGAGTTCTTTGGTCGCAACCTAATCGGGATGTACTGGATTGACCCGAGTGTTTTAACAATATCTACAGCTATGTCCTTAAAGACCACAACTGGAACAAGCTCAAGTTCGTTCTCTTCAACGGGGACGGTCTCTTCATGCCACGGGCGTATGATCCAAAATCCTATTTTGGGAAAAAAGCAATCCGGGAACACAAAAAAGTGTTCCGAATCCTGCACGATAATGTGGACGCCTTTACGTCATCCGGCGTCGAACCCCTCATCCCCACCTTGATTCCAGGGACGTTTGTCAATCGATTCGGGCGAGATGAAAAGATCATTTGGACCGTGTTCAATGCCAACTATAGAACGGTCAAAGGAAAATTGATTGAAATCCCCGTTCAGCCGGCTGCCGAGTACACGGATCTGTGGAAGGGCGCCCCGGTCACGACGAGCATCCATGGGAGCACCGCCTCGCTGGTGGTGGAAATTGGACCGCGGGATGTGGCATGCATCTCCGAGATTGCCGAGCGATGATTTTTGAACTGATGGCGATTTTTCAAGCAACTTTGATTCTTATCCGGCAAGAAACAACGCTCAAGATACCACCGACCAGCAGGAGCCAGGCGGCCGGCTCTGGAACAGCCAGCAAACTTGCAGCACCATCCCCCGGCGAAATTATTCCGCCCGAATTGTTCAAATCACCACCGACGGTACCGTTGCCCGACACGGTGCCCCCCTGCGCGTTGACCGTGCCACCGCCGGTGACCAAGGTATTGCGAATTCCCAGCTCGCCGCCTCCGGACTTGGTCAAGGTGTTGCCGTTGAGGCTGAGCGTATTATTAAACGCCAATGAGGTTCCTGTAGATACGCTGACTTCCGTGTCGCTGTTGAGATTGACTTCGGCTTGAAATTGATGATTCCCCAGGAGCACTCCGATGTTCGACGGCGGTGTTCCCGCCTCCAAATTCACGCTTCCAGTGCCCGCAATGGCATAGGTATTGCCGCTGAGGAACGTGATTCCCTTGACCGTGACATCTTCTTCGGTAAAGACCACGCGCGGCGCAGTGATCGCACCACCGAAGGTGACCGTTTGATCGTTGGCATTGGGAATTCCGGAAGGTGTCCAATGGCCTCTTACGTTCCAGTCACCCGATTCGTCAACTTTCCACGCACGTTCGCTGGGCAACGTACCATCGGTCATCATTAAGGTTGCCGAAAGGAACACGCCATCCGAACCACCATCGCCTTTTACGCCTATCACGAAATTAACACGATCACCAGCGGTTAGCGATTGTCCGGCAAGGTTGGTCGTAGCCGTACCCTCGGGAAAGTTGCCTGCAGGAATGTCGATCGTCGTACCACCCTCGGTCGTCCCAGTTGCTAACAAGGTTTGGCTTTGACCCGCGCCACCGATGTCAAAATGATGGTCGATGAAGAATTCTTCGCCGTTGCCACCTCCAGAGTGGTTGGAAGTCATGCTAAAATCAATGTCGTAACTGCCGGTCGCCGGCACGAGGAAACTGAGTACCGAAGAACCACCTGAGCCATCAGCCATACCCGACGTATAGATCGTATTATTTGGGACCTCAATAACACCGAAAAATGTTTGGTCTAAACCAGTATCGTTGATCAGGATTCCCGGCCATTGACCGCTCGGATTATTCCATCCCTGCACATCGGGTCCAGGCGCCCAGGGAGTATGGGAGGCGTAGTGGGGTTGAAAGCTATCGTTGAGCGTCGGTTCGGCAGCACGACTTCCGCCCTGGGCTGGATCCTCGTGACGATACGACCAGGGATCGCTGTTGGTGTTGCTCGTCTTGCTGTAGTCCGCAAAAGCATCGTGAACAGTGCCCGCAAACGCCAACGTGGCTAATTGGCCTGACAGTAAAATGACACACGCAACTGTGAGCTTTCTCACAACTATCCTCCTCAGTAAGGAATGAAGGAATTATTGATACTCGTTAGGTCATAAGATATCCGTCGCTTTACAGAACGAATTAATAACTTAGTGTACTCATTTCTTTCTCACAGTCAAATTTTTATTCCATCTCGACAGAAAGCGAAAACCAGATCAAAGACACCACCCGGAATCGCTCACTGGCAAAGCCACCGCACACAATCGAATTGTGATTGTCACGTGCGGTACAAGCGGTAACATCCTCTGCCGCTACTGCACACTCAACCCACCGTCGATCATCAGCGAGTGACCGTTGACGTACGAAGCACCTGCGGAACAGAGCCAGAGCACGGCCGAGGCGACTTCTTCGGGCTGTGTGATACGTGGCGTGGGATATTGTGAAGTCAATTCGGCCGCCTGCTGAACATCACCACCGGTGTAGCGACGTAGCATCGGTGTGTCGACAATCGCAGGACAGACAGCGTTGACACGAATCGACGACGCTGCACATTCAAGCGCCGCCGCCCTGGTCAGCCCCACGACGCCATGTTTGCTGGCAACGTAGGACGCCATGTTGGGCTGCCCCAATAACCCGACAACCGAGGAACTATTGACGATCGCGCCATGACCTTGGCGAATCATCACTGGGATTTCGTACTTCATACACAGCCAAATGCCTTTTAGATTGATGGAGATCACTCGATCCCAATCTTCTTCAGTAGCTTCGCTAATAGCTGCCATTTCGCATTCGGTTCCCGCGTTGTTAAAGGCCACGTCCAACCGGCCATAACGGGCCACGGTCTCTTTGACCATGGCTTCCACATCGCCGGCCACCGAGACGTCGCAGCGGAGGAATGTTGCCGTACCACCGGACTGTTCGATCAGTTCGACGGTGCGTTGGCCCTCCTCGACGGCAACATCAACAACAACAACCGTGCTGCCTCGGGCGGCAAACAGCTGAGCAGTCGCGCGGCCAATTCCAGCGGCCGCGCCGGTCACCAGGACAACTTGACCGCTGAAGGTTTCAGACATCGTGTGAGTTCTCCGGATTCACCTAGAGGATGATTAAAAAGGTCGTATTCCGATCGTCCAAAAGTAACCAGTTCATTCTAATAACCAAAAAAGGGGATTGACATTACCCTCATTATTAGGGTATAGTGGCGGAGTGTGATTCCAGTTGTTTTTTTCATGCCCAGATGAGTTGCTACCGAACTGATGATTTATAGAAAAATCCGCGACTGACCCTAACTGACAAGCCGTTCAGACGACTTTTCCCTATTTGAAATCATGTGATTTCAAATAGGGACGGGTGGTCTAAGCGGCTTTATTTTTTGGAGTTTAATAATTTCGCGACGACTTCACCGCACTCGCCATCGAATTGATATCGAGCCAGACCTGTACACGTCTTCAACAACTTTTCACTCGTTTTTCAGTATGTAAAAGGAGAGATCTAATGAGTAAGTTCATCTGTGCAAGTGTAATTGTAACCTTGAGCCTGGTAGCTACAATCGCGTCAGCAGCTTCTGTTTACAATGCGGTCGCGGACTTCAACAAGACGAGCAACACTAACAGCGATCGCTGGTCGTATCGTCACGAGGATCCAGCCCAGGCGACCGGAAGTCGTGCTGCCGAACCGACGCTCAACGATAGCTTTCAGCCCCACTACGCCTCCCATACTCCCTGGGCGCCTGGACCCGATGTGCAGGGATGGAATAATCCGAGCGGTCAATGGCCGGGAATCCTGATCAACGATACTGGTTCAGACCAAACATTTTTCGGTGTTATTCAGGTCCCAAATAATACGGTCTATACGTCGGGTATGGCTAATGGCGGAGGTGGTTCTTCGGTACTCAGTTTTCTCGTGCCGGAGACCAGCAGCTACAACATTGATTTTTCTATGACCAGCAACCACACTGGAGGTGGCACCGGGGAAGAATTCTTTATTGACCATCACGCTGGGGGCAGTCAAACATTACTGGCAACTGGGACAACCACGGATCCTCTTGATGTGGCAAGTTCCAATCTTACCGATATTTCGTTAAGCGGGGGAGATCGTGTCAACTTCGTGATAGGTATAAAAGGCGATGGTGGTTCGGATGGGGTTTACCTGTCGGCAACTCTTACAGCAGTTCCCGAGCCGAGCAGCGTTGTGATTCTGGCCTTCGGTGTACTGGCGTGCCTGTGGTCATGTCGGCCGTTGGGCAGCGTGCGTCGATAATCGGTAGGAGACACAGTCCAATTCATCTTGTGGAGCTGCCGCTGGGTGTGCCCCAGCGGCATGCTTCGCATCAAGGCTGGAGCTTTGTCACGGTTTAATCTGTAGCACGAGTTTCGAACTCGTGCTACTCAATCCCGACATCCACACCCCGATACAAAACACTCACCAACACTTCCTACAAAGAGGATGGCAGAAGTGTCATCCAGTAGAAACCCGGAACATAGAGGGGGCTCAGGTGCGACAAGCCGCGCGACGTACGCTCCGTTCTCAAAGTCACGGGTTCTCTAAATCGACGCTAAGACGCAAGACCTTCAGCTCTCGTATCGAGCCCCTTGAACCCCGCTTGGTCCTCGACAGTACCGTGGTCTTCAACGAGATCATGTACAACCCGGCAGGTGCAGACGATGGGCGCGAATGGGTCGAACTGTACAACCAGATGGCCACCGACATCGACATTTCGCGGTGGGCCATCCGAGGCAGTGTCGATTATAACTTTGCCGAAGGGACAATTGTCCCGGGCAAAGGATATCTGGTCGTCGCGGCCGATCCTGTAGCATTGCAAACAGCCACTGGGTTGGCTGGTGCCCTGGGTCCTTTCAGCGGCCAACTCGCCAATGGCGGTGAAGAGCTGCGTCTGCGGAACAACGACAGCCGCTTGATGAATGTTGTCGATTACGGCGACAGCGGCTCGTGGGTGGTGGGTCCGGACGGTTCCGGGGCGACCTTGGCCAAGAGCGACCAGTCGTCCAACAGCGAGCTGGCGGAAAATTGGACGACCAGCTTCCAGATCGGTGGCACTCCGGGCGCCGCAAACTTCGGCCAGCAAGTGACACCACTACCAACTTTTGAAACACTGTTAACCAGCGGTGCTGCGACCCGTGTCCTGGTCCCGGATGCCGCAGGCGATTTGACTTTTAATTCGTTGGATTGGTTCGATCCGGCGTTTGACGAAATGGCTGCACCGGATTGGTTTGGTGCTACCACGGGGATCGGTTACGGGTTTGACGCGGCGGAGCTGGGCACCAACATTTTGGCGCAAATGCAGGGTAACAACTCCTCGGCCCTGTCACGCATCGAGTTCACCGTCACCGATCCAACCGATTACGACCAGCTCTCGTTGGAAATCCAATACGACGATGGTTTCGCCGCGTATCTGAACGGCACGGAGGTCCTGCGCCGCAATGCACCGGCTGGAACACTCGCCTTCAACGCGCAGGCGACCAAAGAGGCCGGATTGGGAGCCAACTCGCCCGTGCTGGACTCATCTTTGGTTCTCTGGCTGGACGCCTCTGATCTGGATGGCGATGGTAATCAGGAAGGGACCGGCGAGGCCGGTCTGACGGGTAGTCAGGTCGACGTTTGGGTCGACAAGAGTCCCAGCGGATACGACAATAACGCCACCGGCAGCGGCACGGCACGGCCTACGTTCATCACCGGCGGCGCCGGGATCGGAAACATGGCGGTCCTGCAGTTCGACGGTGCAAACGATCTGCTGAGCGCGGCCCACTCGGCAAGCCTCGACATCGATTCAGACAGTCTGACTACCTTTCTAGTGACACGATTTGCGTCGACGGAACAACAGCAGTTCTTGGATAAACGCAATTCGGAGAGTCCCTATGTCGGCTACACCTTTTATTTTCAAGGTCCGGACCGCCTCCGTTCCCACTTCAATGTGAGTTCCTGCTGTGTTGATCATATTGCGGTTCCCAGTCCTGCGATCACTGATGACGATCCACACATTCTTACCTGGGAAGCCAATCGGAGTTCTGGAGTGACGACGTATTCAGTCGATGGTGGAGATCTACCTACCGGATCGGTGACACAGGGCAGCGCAACGAACAATCAACCGTTGCTGATCGGTGGCGATGTGTTTGGTAATGCTCACTATAACGGTGATATCGCCGAAATATTAATTTACGACCGGGTACTCACCAGCGAAGAAAAGAATCAGGTGGGTGCCTACCTGGAGGGTAAATACACAATCGAAGCGGCCTACGAGGGTGGCTCTCAATCTTTCTTTAATGAAACGATCAGCCTTTCACAGCATGTGGGCGAACTCACAGCCGGCACCAACGTACTGGCGATTCATGGATTGAACGTCGACGCCAACGACAATGATTTTCTCATCCGCCCGGCGGACCTCACTGCTCGTCGGCTTTCCCAGCCACCGCAGCTAACTTCGCTCCCCAATTTGGTGATCAACGAAGTCGCCTCAGCAACCGATTCTCCATTTCAGATCGAACTGCTTAATCTGGGTACCAGCGAGATTCAACTTGGCGGATTCGAGTTAGTGGTAACCGGCGCAACCGGCGGCACACATGTCTTTGGCAACCAGACAATTCCGCCTGGGGGATTGCATCCTATCACGGACGCACAACTTGGTTTCACAGGAGTTCAAGGCGAGAGTATTTTTCTCTACACGCCCAACGGCGAGAACGTCGTTGATGCACGGCCGGTGACCGACCGGTTGCGTGGACTCGCGCCTAATGGCCAGTGGCTCTATCCTGATAGGATTACACCCGGCGCGGCCAACCACTTCGACTTTAACAACGATATCGTGATCAACGAGATCATGTATCACCATCAACCGATGATGGGTTCCAGTTCGCCGACGACCGTTTCCACCTTGATCGACATCAGTGACAGTTGGCGATATCGGGAATCGGTAACTGGCCTGCCGAGCGGCTGGGACGACATCTCCCACGTGGTGGGTGTCGACTCGTGGCAGTCGGGACCTGCGCCGATCGGTTTCGAAACCTCGGCCTTGCCAATTCCCTTACAGACGATCCTCGCCGATCCATTCACAAACGCCCCCTACATTGTCACTTACTATTTTGAAACCGATTTCACATTTAACGGTGATCCGTTGGGCTCCAACATCGCACTGAACCTGAACCACCTGATCGACGACGGTGCCATTTTCTACTTGAACGGCAACGAAGTGTTACGAAGCAACATGCCCAATGGAACGATTAATGCCAACACCCCTGCGCCGGCCAAGGTGGACAACGCGACACTCTCAAGTTCGCTATCGATCCCCCCAGATGCGCTGGTCGTTGGCCCGAACCGCCTTTCGGTCGAAGTTCATCAGAATTTCACTACGGGCTTAAGTAGCGACATCGTATTTGGCACGTCACTGAAGCTGATCGACTCGACAGTTTCCAGTGCACCTTTTCAGGAATCAGCAGAGGAATGGATTGAATTCTACAACCGCGGCAACACGCCGGTTGACTTGAGCGGTTGGTCGATTCGTGACGCGGTTGACTTCGATTTTCCGGCGGGAACGCAAATTCTTCCTGGCCAGTATTTGGTGGTTGCCAAGGACGCCATGACACTCAGTCTGAAAAATCCAAGCATCACCATCGTCGGTGACTATGCCGGTGTGCTTAGCAATGAGAACGATCGAATCCTGTTGCGAGATGCAGCAAAGAACCCGGCCGATGAGGTTCACTACTATGAGAGTGGTCGCTGGCCAAAGCTGGCTGACGGAGGGGGTCCGAGTCTCGAGCTTCGCGATACAGAAGCGGATAACGCGCAGTCCGCAGCTTGGGCCAACAGCGACGAAGGAGCAAATTCTGTCTGGCAAACGTACAGTTTTCGCCAAATCGCTCAATCCGACATCAGCAACAAGCCTCCCTGGCGTGAGTTCCGGTTGGGCTTGCTGGACGACGGCGAGTTTCTGATCGATGACATTAGTGTTGTTGAGAACCCGGATAGCTCGGCAACCCAATTCATCTCCAACGGTTCATTTGAGGCCGACGTGATTGGCTCCACAGCGGCCGATTGGCGAGTCATTGGTAACCATCAAGGGACTATCGTTGTCGACCCCGATAATCCGAGCAATCAAGTCCTGCATGTCGTTGCCGATGGTGCACTCGGGCATCTGCACGATCACGCGGAGACGACACTGGCCAACGGCCGGGCCGTATCTACGGGCCGAGAATATGAAATCTCTTTTCGAGCCAAATGGCTGGGCGGTTCACGAAAGCTGAACTCGCGACTGTACGTTGATCGGGTTGCCAACACGGTGATTCTCGATGCGCCAACGACCAACGGAACACCCGGTACACAAAATTCGACCATTCAGGCGAACATCGGTCCGACGTACACCAAATTCGGTCACACGCCTGTGCTTCCCAGCGCGGCGGAAGACGTGTTCGTCTCTGTACGGGCCCACGATCCCGACGGCGTCAGTTCGATGACGCTGTGGTGGTCGGTCAACAGTGGCCCATGGAACAGCACGCCCATGACTGGGTCTCAAGTTTTCACAGGTGTGATTCCTGGGCAAGCCTCAAACGCAGTGGTCCAGTTCTATGTAGAAGGCCAGGACGGATCCGGCGCAACCTCCACATTTCCTGACGCCGGTCAGGACTCACGTGCCCTGCTCAAGGTGGATGACGGGCATGCGACGAACCTGCCGATCGATACGGTCCGTATCATCATGACAGCAAGCGATACAAATGAACTGTCCTCTAGTACCGAATTGATGAGTAACCGGTTCCTGGGTGCGACGATCGTCCACAACGACGAGGTGTTTTATGATGTCGGGGCACGTCTCAAGGGGACAATTTACGGTCGTACGGGCTATGCCGTGAGTACGCTGAATTATCGGATTCGGTTGCATCCGGACCAGCTGTTCCGCGGCGTCCATCAAAACATTGCGCTGGATGCTTCGGGGCGAAGCAATCTGGGCCCAAACGCCAAAGACGAAATCATTTCCAAGCACCTGATGAATCATGCCGGCGGTATCGCCAGCCACTATGCGGATATCGTGTTTGCCGTCGGGCCACGGTCGGGTCACCACGAGACAGCCATTCTGCAATTGGCGCGCTACAACGACATTTATTTTGAAGAACAGTTCGGCACGGATGGTGATGGGACCGCATTCGAGCTGGAGCTAACGCACTTTGTCACGTCAACAGTGGGCGGTACCCCCACGGGTCTGAAAACAACGAACGCGTTTGATTGGTACGGTACTGACCTGAAAAATCTGGGTGGAGATAAAGAGTCCTATCGCACCAACGTTCTGATCAAGAACCATCGTGCCCGTGACGACTACGAGCGGATGGTTGAGTTGGCCCAGGCCTGGAGTTTGTCGGGATCGGCTCTGGACGCTGCGCTTGCTGGACTGATGGACATCGATGGGTGGATGCGCCAATATGCCATGCATTCTTTGATCATGAACAACGACGTCTACTCATCGACCTCTCAAGGATCTGCGCCGCATAATATTTTCTTCTACGTGCACCCTGGCACGGGCGAGGTGATGGGGCTGCCCTGGGACATGGATTCAAGCTTTGTGCGTCCGACAACCGATCCACTGCACGGCCATATGAATTTGAGCAAGATAATTGACCGCCCGGTGAATACACGGATCTTTTACGGACACATGCTGGACTTGATTGAAACGACGTACAATGCGACATACGCTGGTCCGATCATCGACAGCTTGTCGGCGTTAGCTAATCAAAGTTTTAGTGGTCGCTCGAACCTGATTCAGCAGCGAGCCAACTATGTGACGGGTCAAATCAACGCCAGGGCACCCTCGGTCGCGTTCGGCATCACAACAGCGGACGGACTGAATGTTGGCACCGCCAGTACGGCTACAATGACAGGTACCGGCTGGGTCAATGTCCGCGAGATTCGACTGACCGGCAGCAACCATCCGCTGGAGACGTCATGGCGCATCGGAAGTGGATCATCGTATGCCAACACGTGGGAGGTCACCGTCCCAGTCAGCGCGGGAACGCACACGATTACCCTCGAGGCGTACGACTATCAAGGTGCCTTGATCGACTTGGACTTCATTCAAGTGACCAGTAGCGCTCCCAATCCGGTTGTCGATTCACTGCGCATCACGGAGCTCAATTACAACCCGGCGGATCCAACGGCTGCCGAACTGGCGTCGATGCCTGGTTTGGACAACGACCAGTTCGAATTTATCGAAGTACAAAACATTGGTGCGCAGGCGATCAATTTACTCGGCACGAGCTTCTCTGACGGCGTCGATTTTGTTTTCCCGAACATTCAACTTTCCCCGGGTGAACGTGGTGTGGTTGTTCGAGACACCGACGCTTTTAAGTTGCGCTATGGAGCGGGTTTGAATCTACTGGGGCAGTTCAACGATGGAAAGCTGGCCAACGGTGGTGAAAACCTGGCACTGGTGGATAGTCAAGGGCAAAGTATTTTGAGCTTCTCCTACGGAGACAACGACCCCTGGCCTGCACGCGCTGACGGTTCCGGAGGAACCTTGGAGATTATCGACGCGACTTCGACGGCTGTCACTGAATATGGCAAGTACTATCATTGGCGCGGCAGTACCGACTTCGGTGGATCTCCGGACGCTGCTGGTACACCGCCAGTGGGAATCGTGGTCAACGAAGTGTTGGCCCATACCGATCCGCCCATATCGCAAATAGACTCGATCGAGTTGTACAATCCGACCGCTGCGCCGATCGATATCAGTGGTTGGTGGCTGAGCGACTCGGCGGGCAACCTGCTCAAATACCAGATTCCTGACGCCAGCATCTTGACGGCAGGCGAGTATATCGTCTTCGACGCAGACAACTTCAATCCCACGCCCCTGACACCGAGTCCAAATGATTTTTCGCTTAGCGGGACAGATGGTGACGATGTGTGGCTCGTGATCTCCAACGGCAGTAGCAGCGTGCAGTCGTTTGTGGACGACGTGCACTTTGGCGCCTCTCCCAATGGCGAACCGTTTGGGCGGGTACCTAACGGCAGCGGACGGCTACAGCCGTTGCAAGCCACCACGCTGGCCAACACAAACGCCGATCCGCGTGTGGGGCCACTGCTGGTCAGCGAAGTGAACTATCATCCCGCCATCCCGTCCGCGGCAGCCTTAGCCATCGAACCGACACTCACCGACAACGACCTGGAATTTATCGAAGTGCTGAACCCGACCGCTCAGCAAGTGGATCTGACCAACTGGCGACTCCGAGGCGAAGTGGACTATGATTTCACAGCGGGCATGACGATCAAGGCCGGCAGGACACTGGTAGTCGTTTCCTTCGATCCCAACGGCGCCGGAAATGCAAATCGACTGGCAGCCTTCCGTGAGAATTTTGGAATTGGCCCCGCAGTGCCGCTTGTTGGTGGATTCCAAAATCAGTTAAGCAATGGCTCAGGTCGCGTACAGCTGCAAAGGCCTGATGCGCCACCGCCGGAACAACCAACGCTGATTCCGATGCTATGGGAGGACGAAGTGTTATACGACGATCTGGCCCCCTGGTCGACCGCGGCCGACGGTTTCGGATTGTCGCTTCATCGAACAGACACCGGTTCCCCAGGCAGCGATGTGACAAGTTGGACGGCACGTACCCCCAAACCGGGTCAACCAGACCGTCGCGGAGACACCGATCTGGACGGCGACGTAGATACCAGCGACCTGACTAACGCCATCATCAATTTCACCAGCGCAAGTGGTTCTGGAAAAACGTGGAGCCAAGGTGACACCGATGGCGACGGCGATGTGGACACAGCCGACTTAACCACGGCAATCATTAATTTCACCAGTGCGATGAGCGGCAATTCAGAGCATGACGCAAATAAGGCCGTCGTGTTCGTCGACCCAACCACCCCCGCCCCAACCAGCGCAGTCAACACAGCGACAAACGAACACTCGCTATCCAACACTCCACATTTCGCATCGACCAAGAAGTCGACCCAGCAATCCACAGTAGACGATGTCAACCGTTCAGCAACGCAATCGACTCGTTTCAATGCACGTCATTCCCGAATTCACTTGTCCCTACTGGACCACGCATTCGACGAATTCGATGGCGCCTAATTTGTG
>Ga0310342_100001879_pt1 | contig 13349 bp, 11 predicted proteins | sample S15DNA20500_MG_FD_206155 | JGI IMG/M metagenome (GOLD analysis project Ga0310342, IMG submission 206155) | Marine microbial communities from station ALOHA, North Pacific Subtropical Gyre - S1503-DNA-20-500_MG | ecosystem: Environmental > Aquatic > Marine > Oceanic | place: Pacific Ocean: North... | reverse complement strand
GATGAGAAGGCCGAGGCGTCTTTGCTGCGTAGCCTCGAAGACTCGCTGCGAGCTTCTCCGCACTTGGGGGTAATCGTAAGAACTCACCGCGGGCAGCGTGTAACTCACATTGAGGGTGAACTGGGGGCTCTGCGCGGTCGCCACAAGAACCTCTTGCTCTCTACGAAGTCTTCAAGCGGAAAAGCTGGGCGTTGGTCAATGCAGGACTGCCTTGCTTACAGCACCTTTGTCGTAGCCCCACCTTCGACGGTTTTGTTAGACGCCGCATACCAAAGACTCCCTATCGCGATGACCCAGCCTGCCCCTGGGTTTTTCCCGGAGGTCCCATGTCTCGCTTCATTCGATCCCGCGTCCATACTTTCTGAAGACCGCGAGCGCTTTGTCCAAGCTGGTGTCGCACTACGCGAGCGGTACGGTGACCCCCAACGGAATCTAGACGTAGCGAGCTGCAGGATTGAGGAGATGCTCGCTGATATATAGCTACAGTCGTAGCTGCGCTTGGTCATTGTCTTTTCCGAGTGGCACAAGAAGATAGGAAGATGGCGAGCGCCCTCGCAGCCTCCCTCACCATCGTCGTGGGTATGGGACGCAAGGCGCGCGCTGCCTAGCTCTTGCGGCGCCGGAGCGCGCTGATGGCGTCGGCCTCGGGCAACTCGCTGTAGTAGGGGTCGAGGGGATAGCAGCCGCTCTTCGCGCCGTTTCGCGGGGCGGTGGTGCAGTCGCTGAAGGTGCGGCAGATGCGCTTGCGATCGATGGGGCTCCCGCGCAACACGTCGATGGGGAGCTCCGGGTAGGCGAGCAACATTCGGCCGAGGCCGACGAGGTCGACCCCGCCGGTGCGCACCTCGTGCTGGGCGACGTGGGGCAGCCACTCCTGGAGGTAGCTGTAGCCCGTGCCGACAAAGCTGAGGTCGGGGTGGGCCTCCTTGCAGGCGCGCGCGGCTTGGATGTGGGCGAAGACGCCCTCGAGAGGGTCGATCGGCGGCTGGTAGCCGTCGCTCGGCGGGTAGGCGGCGGGGCGCTGGAGGTGCGGGTTGTAGTAGGGCGAGCCGACGCTCAGGTTGATGAGCTTCACGTCCCGCTCTGAGAGGAGGCCGAGGAGCTGGAGCGGTTCGTCGAGGCTGGTGTTTCGCGGGTCTTCCGGGTCGACGCCGAAGCCCCAGCGGTAGGGGACGTGCTCCTCCCAGCCGGCCGGCTCGCCGAGGTCTTCTTCCCCAGCGCTGAAGGGATGCGTGTCGACGATGGAGACGCGGGCCACGACACCGAGTCCGGGACAAGCCGCCTTCACCTCGTCGATGACCCGCAGGAGGAAGCGGGTGCGGTTCTCGAAGCTCCCGCCATAGACGCCGTCGCGGGTGTGGGCGCCGAGGGTCTCGTGCAGGAGGTAGCCGTGACAGCACTTCACGTCGACGAAGGCATAGCCCGCCTCCTGGGCGAGGCGCGCCGCCTCGACGAAGCGCTCGCCGATGGCCTCGAGCTCGGTGTCCGTCATCGGCTCGGGCTCAGAGCCGTACTTCGCCGCCAGCGGCGGGTGACGATGGGCGATCCGGGGCTCAGGGTCGCCGTACGGCCGCGCGAAGCGGCCGGAGTGGGTGAGCTGCAGGCCGATGACGAGCTCGTCGGGGTCTTCACCGATCTGCTTGTGGCCGGCGCGGACCTCTTCGCGGAGCCCGACCAGACCGGCCAGGACTTCGGCCTCGTCATTCAGGAAGAGTTGGTTCGGGTTGGCGCGGCCGTCCTCGCGGACTGCGAAGGCCTCACCACCCCAGATGAGCTTGGCGCCGCTCCTTCCGAAGCGATGCCAGCGGCGCAGGGTGTCGGCGGAGGGGAGGCCGTCCGTCGTCGCATCCCAACCCTCCATCGGGTGGGTGACGAAGCGGTTGGCGAGGCGGAAGCCCGCCACCTCGAGCGGCTGGGCCAGGGGGCCCTCTGGCTCGAGGGCGAGGTCGCAGTCGAAGCTGGGGTCGATTCCCTGCAGCATCGCACGCAGGCTCTCCACGTCGCGGCAGCGCCCGGGGCTCGTGAAGCGCATGGGCTCAGGCCTCCTGCGGAGCCCAGTCCTCCAAAGGCATGCGGTCTTGGAAGGCGACCTCGTGCTCGTGTCCGTACCCGACACAGGCGAGGGAGCCCGTCTGCATTCGGCCGGCGGTGATGTTCACGCGAGCGCCGTCGACCTCGGCGGTGTAGAGGTCGGCGTGGCGGTCGAGGGCGCTCTTCAGCTCCAGCTCGGGGAGGTGGTCCAAACCCCGGAAGTAGTGGTGGCCGTTGCGCTCGACGTCCCCTTCGCCGAGGGCGCACATGGTGGCGAGGTCTTGTTGCAGGGCGACGACGGGAAGGTTCGTGAGGTCTTCGGCGGTCTGGAAGAGCTCACCCCCGCGGCTCTCGACGAGGCCGCGGTTCAAGAGCGCCCGGAAGACACCCTTGCAGTTCTTGATCGAGACGCCGCAGTAGCCAAGGGCTGCCGCTCGGGGGAAGGCGTCGATGTGACCGTCCGCTTCATCGATGACGACGGGGGCGATGGCAGTGACGTCGCTCATCGCCGAGGTCGCGTCGAGATCGAAGGTCGCGCTGCGATCCAAGGGCTGCTCGATGAAGGTGACGCGCTCGATGAGCCGTGCTCCGAGGGGATCGCGGGCGGTCGCTTCGAGCATGGAGAGGAAGCTCGAGAGGTCCGCGTAACGCTCGTTGCCATCCAAGGAGACCGGCGGCTGACCCTCGAGAACGTCCTCGAAGAAGGCGGCGAGCTCTACTAAGCGTCGCGCGTCCTCTTCCTCGCCAGCGCCCACCTTCACCTTGAAGCGGCGGACACCGTAGGTGGCGACGTCCTCTTCGAGGGCTTGGGGGAAGCCGTCCTCGACGCGGTTCGCAGTGGAGATGTCTGCGACTCGGAGCGGGTCGTCCATTCCAACCGTGTGGCGAACCTCGATGGAGTCGAGAGGCGCTGCCGGCAAGGCCGCGGCGAGGTCCCAACCGTCGATGCTCGCGTGGACCTTGCCCGGAGAGAAGCCGAAGAGGTCTGCACAGAGCGCGCTGTGGAAGGAGAGGTCGGAGGCATGGCACGCGGCGTCAATCACCGCGCGTTCGATGAGCGCGACACCGAAGCCGCGCGCCAGCGCGCTCGAGTCGGTGGGGTCGAAGGAGCCCATGCACTCCTCGTAGACGGTCCGCCAAGCGTCGAACACGCTCGAGGGGTCACTCGTCGCTTGCATCCAGGCCGCGGAGGCGCGCTCGACGCTCGCCAAGAGCGCGTTGACGTCGTCACGGGCGCTCTTCTTGGGGTCCTTCTCGAACCACTTCGGGACGAGGAGGTCGGATGAGAACCCCTCCGCCTCCTCGCCGTCAGCCGTCGCGATGACGACACGCAGCGTCGCGAGCGGCGCGGCTCTCAGGATCGCGCCGCCGAAGCGGAAGGGCAGACGCGTCTTCACGTCGGTGAGCCGGAGCTCGGTCGAGAGGATGCGGAGGGTGAGGGTGGATTCCATGGCGGAGGCCGTCAGGGCCAAGGTATCGGGGCTCCCGGGCGCGAGGAAGCAGCGCTGCTAGTTCGACGAGGCGTTCGTGCCGGCCGAAGCGCCGTAGACCTTCTTGGTGAACTGGGGTTCGGTGAGCGCCTCGAACCAAGAGGCGGCCCTGGCGTGGGCGTCGAAGGAGCCTGTGTCGAGGACGAAGAAGCGCTCGCGCTCGCCGCGGCTCATCGCCAACTGCATCGTGCCTTGGGACTTGTGGGCTGCGATGACCCAGTTGACGACGACGTTGTAGTCGAGCTTGTCGCGGTGGCCGAAGGGCTGGGTGCGGTCGAACTCATGGACGGGTCCGGCGACCACGGCAGCCTCTGGATAGCCGGCGAGCTCGGTGAAAGAGGCCTCCGGGTTCGTCGTCGCGCCGAGGAAGACTGGGCGCGCGCTCGCTGGCATGCGGTTCACAGCGCGCAGGGCGAGGAGGGTCGCTGCTTGGTGGTGACCGTGGTTGGTCGGGGTCGGGAGATGGCCGAGGACGAAGTCGTAGTCCCCCTCACGCAGAGCCCGGTCGATGGCGAGCTCGATCTCAACGAGCTCCCAGACGTCGGCGTCGTGTGCGAGGACCTCGCTGGGATCTTGGGAGTAGCGGTGATCCTGTTGGTCAAGGAACAGGACGTCGCGGACTCCGAGGTAGACGCAGCCCTCGAGGAATTCCTCGCGGCGGATCCGGGGGAGGTTCGCGCGGCCGACAGCCTCGTCGGTCAACTCGAGGTCGTAGAGGCGCTCGGCGAGGGTCGAGTACTTGAAGCCGCCCTCGCCGTTGGTGATGAGGAGGATGTCGCAGGCGCCGCCCAAGTGGGTGGCGGTCTTGAAGAGCGTGCCGGCGAAGGCGGTCTCATCGTCGGGGTGAGCGACGACGCAGAGCACGTGCGGGCCCCCTGTGTCGAGGACCTCGGTGACGTTCACCCGCGCGGAGCCTGGGGGTGCGGCGCAGGCTGCGGCGAGGAGGCAGATGAAGAGGGGTAGGCGCACAGGATGGACCTCAGCGTGAGAAGACATCGTCCATGTTGGCGGAGATCTCGGCCAGTCGCTCACGACCGCCGCCCGGGACCTCGGCCGAAGCCCAACCCTCGTAGCCGAGCTCCGAGAGGGCCGCCATGACCTCACTCCAGCCGCAGCTCGAGTCGGGGGCGCCGATCTTGCAGTCGAAGCCCTTCCACACGCCCTCCGCATCCATCTTGGCGCGGCTGTAGTCCTTGATGTCGAGCTTCATGATCCGCTTGCCCAGGGTCTTCACCCAGTTCACGGGGTCGTCGTAGCGCACGATGTTGCCGACGTCGAAGTACCAGCCGAGGTGCTCGTCCGCGAACTGATCGACGTAGCGCGCGGCTTCCTTGGCGTCGGTGATGAAGTCGTTCCAGACGTTCTCGAGAGCGATCTTCACGTCGAGCTCGTGGGCGAGCGGGAGGACGGCGGCGAGCTCGTGCGTGGAGCGATCCCAAGCGTCCTTGTAGGTCACGTCATCCCGGCAGAGTCCGGGGACCAAGAGGACCGTGCTGGAGCCATAGAGGCGCGCATCTCTGAGCGCCGTCTCCAGACCAGCGGTGCCCTCCGCGCGGACCTCGGCGCTCGGGTCGGAGAGCGGCTTCGACCAGTGCGTCGAACACACGACACCAGGGATCTCGAAGCCCACCTCGATCTTGGCGTCGACGACCTCCTTCCAGTCGTGCTCGCAGGGGCCGTCCATCTCGACGCCGTCGAAGCCGACCTCCTTCAGGAGCTGGAACTTGTCGACGAGTGTCTCGCCCTCACCGACCATCCCGATCTTGCAGGACTTCTTGAGGCGGCCTCTCCGGAGGGGGGCGGCGGTGCTTTGGTCGAGGTTCATCAATAGGGGTGAGGCGGCCAGCCCGGCGAGGACCGCGCGGCGGTTAGGTCTGGAGGTCATGTTCCCTGTAACGGTGGAGGAAGAGGGGAGGCGCACGCGCGCGGGGGCACTGAAGAGGGTCAGGGCCTCACAGGATACGACCATCGTGGCTCGTTCGCGCCGATGGGTGGAGGCGCGCTCTCTCCTCGCTCAGTCGAGGTGGCCCTGGTCAGAGTCGCCCATCTCCACTCCGCCCCCGGGGAAATACTCCGACCAGCGCCCCTCGACAGTCGCCGCCGTCTCCTCGTCGCAGAAGAGCTCCTCGGGGTAGCCCTTGGTGCGCGCGTCGATGACGACAGGCGGTGTGTGTGAGACGTGTCCGCTCATGAGTTCGGTGCTGGACGCGACGATGTCGGAGGCTGGGTCGAATCGGGTGAACGTGGACCAGAGGAAGTTGGTCGCGCTGCGCGTCGCTCGTTCAGCGTCATCGGTGAGCACGACGAGCGGCCACCCCTCGATGGCTGAGTCTCTTGCGAGCTGGGCTGCGAACGCAGGGTCGGCGTCGTGGCGCGGCCCCTGGACCACGAGGCACCCGGGGCAGAAGACGCGGACGTCGTCGGCGCCCGACGGCGCCGGACCGCTGAACTCATGGGGGAGCTCACGGATCGGGTCGCCGACCCCGAGGAGGACGCCCTTGCTGCCCTCGTTCAGCGTGGGGCCCGCGTAGTCGAGCGTATCCATCGAGAGGTTCGCGAAGATGAAGAGGTCCGTTCTGAAGTCGGCGCGCTCCAAGACGTGCGCCAGGAGGGCGCGGAAGTCGCGGAGGTCGACGTCCGCGTCCACGAGCATCAGGAACTTCGTGAGCGAGAGCTGCCCCTCACCCAGGATGCGGAAGGCGCTCTTCATGCTCTCGCGCTTGTAGCGCTCCTCAACGCGCGCAGCAGAGAGAGAGTGATACCCCGTCTCTCCGTAGCTCCAGAGATCGAGGACGCCCGGCATCACTACGGGGAAGAGGGGAGAGAGGAGCCCTTGGAGGTAGTCACCGAGGAAGAAGTCCTCTTGGCGCGGCTTACCAACGACAGTGGCGGGGAAGATCGCGTCGGCGCGGTGACAGATCGCGTCGCATCGCATGAAGGGGAACGGGTGAGTCTCGGAGTAGTAGCCGTAGTGGTCACCGAAGGGCCCCTCGTCGCGCCGCTCGCCAGGGATGATCTCGCCCACGATCGCGAACTCGGCCTGGGCCAAGAGCTCGTGCTCTCCGGCGGGGTTGGCGCAGGTCTCGAGCTTCTTGCCCAAGAGGAAGCCAGCGAGGAGCAGCTCCGGGACGTTCTCCGGGAGGGGCGCGATCGCGGAGAGGATCAGCGCGGGCGGTCCGCCGACGTGAAGACGAACAGGGAGGGGCTCGCCGCGAGCTTCGGCGACCGCGAGGTGACCCTCGCCGCCGCGCTGGATCTGGATGTGGACGCCGCACGTCGTCGCGTCGTAGATCTGCGCTCGATACATGCCGAGGTTGGAGACCCCGGTCTCGGGGTGACGCGTCTCTACGAGCGGGAGGGTGATGAAGGGCCCGCCGTCACGCGACCAGGTGCGCAGCGCCGGGAGCTTGGTGAGGTCAGGCGAACGATCGACCACCTCTGTGACGGGCGCTCTTCGAACGCTCTTCGTTCCAGCGTTCGCCACGGCTCGAAGGAGGTCGCGGTTCTTCCAGAGCCCGCCGAGTCCAGCGGGCAGGAGCTCGTGGGGAGCGCGCGCGATCCGGGCGACGTAGTCCGCGAAGTGAGCGCCGAAGGCGAGGTCGACCCGCGCCTTGTTACCAAACAGGTTGGTGACGAGCGGGAAGGGGCTGCCGGCGACGTTCTTGAAGAGGAGCGCTGGCCCCTCGGCAGCGATCACGCGCCGGTGGATCTCTGCGACCTCGAGGTCTGCGGAGACCTCGGCTTCGATCTCGACGAGCTCACCTTCGCGCCGGAGGAGGGTGAGGTACTCGCGCAGGTCACGTGGTGCTAGGGGTTCAGTCACGGCTCGGTCGCGGGGGATGTTCCCGCAGGGCGAGCAGTATGTCTGCGCTCGGCAGACCTGTCACCCCGGATGCGACTTGGCGATCAGGCCGCTCGCAGGAGCGCGTGGAGCCGCAGGATGGCGGCGCGGTCCGTCTCCAGCTCGAGGGAGGGGTAGGCGTGCACGAATCGCTCCCAGCGCAGGGTCGTCTTCGGCGTGGCGTCGAGCTCCTGGGGGATGTGGCAGCCGAAGTTCCACTCGATTATCTCCTCGTCGCCCAGGAGCCAGCGCGCAGGCATGCAGAGGTCTACGACCTCCAGCGGCTCTTCGAGGCCCATTCCCTCGAGGACCTGGCGGCGGATCGCCCCCTCCAGCTGCTCGTCGTGGGCGATCTCTCCCTGCAGGGGGCCCCAGCAGCTCTCCACGCCCTGCTCGCGGAGGAGCAGGAGATAGGAGGGCTCACGGCTCTTCAGCGAGTAAGGGAAGACGCGGACGCGGTGGATGAGTTCGACCATGTACAAATGTCTTATCGGCAGCACACGGGGTCGAGCTTGGGAGGATGCTGTTATCCAACGCCCCCAGAAGCAGAAGGACAGGGAGGCCGAACCCGGGAGACCGGCGTAAGCGGTGGTTTTTGAAAGGGTTAGATCAACTTCTCTCGGTGGGGCGAGGTGAGGGTCTCTGGGACCTCCTGTGCCGGTGATAATCCGCATATGGCGGGAATCGACACATCCATGAGGACCACCTCCGCGCGACTCATCGACGTGCTGGAGGAGCTCGATCGCCTCGTGAACTGGGAGCGCAGAGACCGCACGGCCGACATGGGGAGGACCCTGGAGCCGGTGAGAGACCTGCTCACGCGACTGGGGAATCCACACCTCGCTCCGCGCGTCGTCCACGTGGCAGGGACGAAGGGCAAGGGGTCCGTGGCAGCCATCGTGGCCGCCGCGCTGAGCGCGGCGGGTGTTCGGTGTGGTTGCTATGCATCGCCACACGTCGAGCGTGTCACCGAGCGGGTGCGAGTGGGCGCCGAGGAGGTCGAGGAGGAGGTCCTCGCCCACGCGCTCGAGCTCGCGCTCAGCCACCGCGAGCAGGCGATCGCTGAGAAGACGCCCGCCGCCGACGCCACCTGGTTCGACCTGTTCACCGCGGCCGCGCTCTTGGTGTTCAAAGAGGCGCGCTGCGAGTGGGTTGTTCTGGAGTGCGGGCTCGGGGGCAGGCTGGACTCGACCAACGCCGCCGACGGAGACGTCTGCGTCCTCACCAACGTCGACCTCGAACACACGTCTGTCTTGGGAGAGACGCTGCGGGAGATCGCAGCGGAGAAGGCAGCGATCCTGCCGTCCGGAGGAGTGCTGGTCGTCGGGACGACAGAGGCAGAGAGCGAGCTCTCTGCCGTCGCGCGTGAGGTCGCGGCAGAACGAGGCGGACGCTTACGGTTCCTTACAGAGCTCCCCCAGACCTTCGCCGAACGCAACGAGGCGATCGCACGCGCCGCTCTCGAAGAGGTGGAGGCGTGCGGGGGTCCCCAAGCCGCCTCCTGCCTCAGCGGGGACGTCTTGGGCGCGGCGCGCCTGCCCGCGCGCGCTGAGCGATTCATCGTCGGAGACCAGACTGTGATCCTCGATGGGGGACACGTGGCGTCGAGCGTCAGAGGGCTCCTAGAAGAGCTCACAGCGGCTGAGGGCGTCTCAGGACCCTGTGAGGCCGTGCTCGCGCTCGGGAGGGAGAAGGACGCCTCCTCGGTACTCAAGGCCCTGCGTGGACACGTCGATAGGCTTCATTGCACGACCTCCAATGAGGGGCCCCTCGCCACGGGCGAGGACCTCGCACGGCTGGGTCGGGAACTTGGTATCGACGCTCGGGACGCAGGCGCCCCAAGCGAGGCCCTCGAGGCCGCGCTCGAAGGGGACGCCAGCTGGGTGCTGGTGCTGGGCTCCTTCTACCTCGCCGGAGAGCTCAGGCCACTCCTGGTGGAACGTGCCGAAGCCAACGGCACATGCTCACCCTCGTCTCAGACCTCCTCCTCACCGACGCCTTCCTGATCAAGGGGACGGTCGAGGACAAGTACAGCCGCCTCAGCCAGGTCCTCGACGAGCATCGCAAGTTCTTCCTGAAGGTGCGCGACGCGACGCTCATCGATCTCAAGACCCGGGAGCGCATCCAGACGCCGCTCCTGCACGTCAACGTGGACGAGATCCTCTTGGCGCACGAGCTGCTTGATGAGTCCGGCGATCAGTATCTGCGCGCGCTCAGTCAGGATGAGGATCTGCACAAGGTGCGCGTCTTCTACACCGGCGCCCAGAACTTAGAGGTGTCCGGCGAGGTGCGTCCGGGGTGCTATGAGGCGACGGACCGTGTCACGCGCCGCTTCTTCGTCGTGCGCGAACCCTCGCTGCGCGGCCTGAAGACCGAGGGAGACGAGGACCTGGGTCTCTTGGAGGGCCTCTCCTACGCGATCCTGAACAAGCCGCGCCTGTCGTACCTGTACGACTTCAACTAGGCCCGAGCGCTCTCCCACGGCTTGCCGCGCCGAAGGAGCGCGGGTCCAATGGCCCACATGGACGAAGCCGGACCCCGCGAGGAGGACAGAGCGAAGCGGCCTCCCACCGGGCACTACGTGTTGCTCGGACTCGCCGTCGTCTCCTTGATCGGCGTCGCCGTCCTCGGCCTCGTCGTGGAGCCTGACCCGCGCGGCTTTGGGACGCACGAGCAGCTGGGGCTGGCGCCTTGTCGGACGATGGAGTGGGCCGGGATCCCGTGCCCCGGCTGCGGCGTCACGACCTCAGTCAGCCTGCTCTGGCACGGTGATCTGTGGGCCTCCTTCGTGAACCAACCCTTCGGGTTCCTGATGGGTGTGCTCGTTCCGCTCGGCGCGGTCGGAGCCATCGTCGGTCACTTTCGGGGGCACGATCTGTACGCGGATGCTGCGGCGATGCGGTGGGGCCGGATGCTCATCGCCCTCGGGGTCGTGATGCTCGTCGCGTGGACGTACAAGATCCTCCAGACCTGAGCTCGCTCAGGGGTCGACGTCCGGCTCTGCGTCGGGGACGTAGTCAGGGGGCGGCGCGGCCTCATCGTGCAGCTCGACGTAACTCGCAAAGCGGTTGACGGAGAGCCCCCCGGTTTCGACGGCGTCGATCACGGCGCAGTCGGGCTCGTGGATGTGCGTGCAGTCGAGGAAGTGGCAGCGCTCTGCGAAAGGCGCGAACTCGGGGAAGAGGTCGCGCAGCTCAGCGGTGTTGACGTCGTGCAGGCGGAAGACGCGGATGCCAGGAGTGTCGACAATCCACGCATCGAGCGAAGCGATGGGGTGGAGCTGGGAGTAGGTCGTCGTGTGTCGGCCCTGCGCCCAGTGGCTGCTGATGTGACCGACCTTCAGCTCCAAGGAGGGCTCGATCTTGTTGAGCATGCTCGACTTGCCGACTCCCGATGCGCCGTAGAGCGCCGAGGTCTTGCCGCGCAGGAGCTCAGCGACGGCTTCCACTCCTTCGCCCGTCTCCACCGAGGTCTTCAGGACCTCTACGCCGGCGGCGCGGTAGGTCTTCTCGATCTCGTCCGCCATCCCTTTCTTGTCGAGGTCGATCTTGTTGAGGACGAGGGTCGTGGGGATCTCGTGGTAGAGGCAGGCGGCGAGGATTCGGTCGGTGCGGTTGGAAGAGAACTTGGGCTTCTTCACCGAACTGAAGCACAGGAGCTGGTCGACGTTGGCGAAGAGGACCTGCTCGCGTGGGTCGTGCGAGGAGGCGACGCGCGAGAGGTGGTTTTCGCGGGGCAGCACCTCGTGGATGTGGACCGGGTCGCCGTCGGGGTCGATGCGTACCCGATCTCCGACGGCGATCGGATTCTTCATGCCCTTGAGGTCTTCGAAGAGGGCGCCGCGCGGTGCAGCCAAGACGACGCGGTCGCCGAGGTCCACGTGGCAGACCTTGGCGTCGAGGCGTAGGACGCGTCCTTCGAGGTGTTCTCCCATGCAAGGAGCGGCTCCCAGGGGGGAGGCGCGGGTGTCGATGCTATAAGAAGCCGCGATGGATGCCGAACTAGTGATTCGTTCACGGCAGAACTCCCTCCTGAAGCGCGTCGGCGCGGTGGGCGCTGGGAAGGAGGCTGACCGCTTTCTGCTCGAAGGGGAGCGGTTGATCCGCGACGCCCTTAAAGGAGGGGTCGAGCTCGAGGTTGTCCTAGTAGCCGAGGACCGAATGGACCTCGCAGGGGAGCTCGCGGCGGACGGGGCCGAGGTGCGGTTGGTGGAGACTGACCTCCTGCAGCAGGTGTCGTCGCTCAAGACCTCGCCCGGCTCGCTGGCGCTCGGAGTCGCCCCTAGGCTGCGCGGTGTGGGGGAGTGGACCCCTGGCGAGGACGCCCTCGTGCTCGTAGTCGGCCCGGTCTCGGACCCAGGGAACCTGGGCGCGCTCTTGCGCTCTGCCGAGGCGGTCGGTGTGAGCGCCGTGGTCTGCTTGTCAGGCGGGGCGCGGCCGTTCGGCCCGAAGGCGCTGCGCGGCTCGATGGGGAGCGCGCTGCGTGTGACGATCCTCGATGGAGAGCCGGCGGAGACCCGCGCCGCCCTGCACGAGCGGGGCTTTCGGCAGGTGAGGGCCGCGGCGAAGGGCGGAACGGACGCGGCGGACTTCGACTTCAGCGGTCGCTTCGCCCTCTGGATCGGCGGCGAGACCGAAGACCTCTCAGTAGAAGTGGGAGACCTCGAGTCCATCACGATCCCGACCGTGGGCGGAGTCGAATCGCTCAACGTCGCTGTCGCAGGCGCAGTCCTCCTCTTCATCGCTGGGCGAAATCGCGGAGGAGAGGATGCCTGACCTCTTCGGGAGCGAGGAGCAGCAGGCCTCACCGGTGGGAGAGGCGTCCGAGGGCGCGCCGCTCGCCGATCGCATGCGGCCGCGCGCGCTCGCCGAGTACGTCGGACAGGAGCACCTCCTCGGAGAGGGGAAGATCCTCGAGCGGATGATCGCGGCTGGTGAGTACCAGAGCCTCGTCCTATGGGGCCCCCCGGGCTGCGGGAAGACGACCCTCGCGCGGCTCGTCGCCGCCGAGAGCGGGATGCGCTTCGCGCTCTTCTCCGCGGTCCTCTCGGGGATCAAAGAGGTGCGCGCGCTGATGAAGGATGCTGAAGAGGTCCGCGCACGCACAGGCGAGCGGACCCTGCTCTTCATCGATGAGATCCACCGATTCAACAAGGCCCAACAGGATGCCTTCCTGCCCTTCGTCGAGCGCGGAGACATCCTGCTCGTGGGCGCGACGACCGAGAACCCATCCTTCGAGATCATCAGCGCGCTGCTCTCGCGCGTGCGGGTGCTCATTCTCGAGCCGCTCGGAGTCGAGGAGCTCATCTGTGTGCTGCGGCGCGCGCTCGAGGACTCGGAGCACGGGCTCGGTGGGAGGGTGTCGGCTACCGATGAGGTCCTGCGCGCCGTCGCACACGCGACCGACGGCGACGCGCGCCGCGCTCTGACGGCCCTCGAGACGGGCGCCTCCCTCCTCGACGAGGGGGCAGAGCTCACCGCGGAGCTCCTCCCCGACGCCTTGCAACGAAAGGTCCTGCACTACGACAAGAGCGGTGAAGAGCACTTCAACATCATCAGCGCGCTTCACAAGAGCGTGCGCAACTCCGACCCGGACGCCTCGCTCTACTGGGTCTCTCGGATGATGGAGGCGGGTGAGGACGGCAACTACATCTCGCGACGCCTCATTCGCATGGCGCTCGAGGACATCGGCCTCGCCGACGCTCGCGCGCTGCGGATCGCGCTCGACGCGGCCGAGGCTTTTCACCGCCTCGGCTATCCCGAGGGCAAGCTCGCGCTCGCCCAAGCGGCTGTCTATCTGGCGCAAGCGAAGAAGTCGAACGCGATCTACAAGGCCCTCGGTCAGGCAGAGCGGGACGTCCAGGAGACCTCCGCTGATCCGGTGCCGCTACATCTACGCAACGCCTCCACCTCGCTCATGAAAGAGGCCGGCTATGGGGAGGGTTACCGCTACGCCCACGACGACCCCGACGCGGTCGACGAGATGCG
>Ga0310342_100001878_pt1 | contig 13350 bp, 11 predicted proteins | sample S15DNA20500_MG_FD_206155 | JGI IMG/M metagenome (GOLD analysis project Ga0310342, IMG submission 206155) | Marine microbial communities from station ALOHA, North Pacific Subtropical Gyre - S1503-DNA-20-500_MG | ecosystem: Environmental > Aquatic > Marine > Oceanic | place: Pacific Ocean: North... | reverse complement strand
TTGGCAAAAGCTGATTGGAGAGAAATAGATGCCCACTATTTTAGCACAATACCGTCAAACCTTTTCTCCGGATTTTCAACTCAAGCAGCAAGCTCAGTCGCTTTTTCCCGATGGCGTGACCCACGATATCCGTTATGCGGATCCGTATCCGATCTACGTTGACCGAGCACAGGGTTCACGCAAATGGACAGTTGGTGGACATGAGCTGATCGACTACTGGTCGGGTCATGGTGCATTGTTGCTGGGACACAACCCACCCAATATCGTGGAGGCAGTTACCCAGCAGATACAGCGCGGTACGCACTATGGTGCCTGCCATCGACTGGAACTGGAGTGGGCAGAACGGATTATCGACCTGGTACCTTCAGCAGAACATATCCGCTTTACCAATTCCGGCACTGAAGCTACGCAAATGGCGATTCGACTGGCACGGTTGTGGACTGGAAAGAACAAGATCGTAAAGTTCGCCGGACACTTTCACGGCTGGCACGACAGTCTAATCCAGGGATATTCACCGCCCTATGATCAGCCGATCGCCGGTATCCCTCCCAGTACTGCGGCCATGACCCATGTTTGCCCACCTAACGATCCTGAAGCCTTAGCTAATCTACTAGCGACTGACAACCAAATTGCGGCGGTAATTCTGGAACCGACAGGGGGATCTTTTGGTGCAATTCCGACCAACGGTGAGTTTCTTCGCTTTCTCCGTCAACTGACCTCAGAACATCGGGTTTTACTAGTTTTCGATGAGGTAATTACCGGCTTTCGTGTCGCCCCGGGCGGTGCACAAGCCTACTATGATGTTTGGCCGGATTTAACGACTCTAGCTAAGATCATGGCCGGCGGGTTACCGGGTGGAGCCGTCGTCGGCTCGGTTGAGATCATGAATCTGATTTCAAAAAATAGCCCTCAGCGTATGCCTCATCAGGGGACGTTCAATGCCAATCCACTTTCCGCTTGCGCGGGAATCGAAATGCTAAAAGTGGCACAAACAGGTCAACCGCAGAGCCTTGCCAATCGAATGGCGGTTCAACTGCGTCAGGCACTCAATTCGGTGGTCGACCAACACGGTTTAGATTGGGTCTTTTATGGGGAGTTCTCGGCCCTCCGATTTCTGTTGGGACATGGCAGAGCGGACATTCGCGCTACATCAACGGACGGGATGTCTAAGTTCGATCCCTACGATTGGGATTATCGTCAGTTAAAAGGGGCAAGTTCGCCTGAATTAGAGACGCACTTACAGGCTGGACTTCGTCTCCATGGAGTGGACATGGCACCGGGCGGAGGCATGACAAGCATTGCCCACACAGAGGACGACATAGCTCTGACCGCCGAAGCCCTAGACAAAACGATTGGTCGAATGCGAGCCGACAGGGTCATCACTGACTAAGCGACTATTTCAATTCTCAAGCATCAATTGCCATGGCGTTACTGAGCGTTGGCAATTGAGACTACGCTCTACTCTTCTTCTGAATGGATTTTCCCTTCAATAGATTCCTGTTCTAGCGGTGGTCCCAACAGAGCAGGCTCAGGGAAAGCTGATAGGTCGGGGGATAATTCGAAATCGACTGTACCTACTGAATGGTAGCAGCGGACGAAAAGTAGGCGATCTGCTTGTCGGTAAATCCAACCGGATTGTCCACTGTCCAATATATCTAAATCTGTAACCGCTGGAATTGGTTCGCCATCCCGGACGTGAAGGGAATGAGGTGGGGATGGTAGACCTGCAATCAGGCTATAACTGGTTTCAAATTGCACATACCGCAACCGGAAGTGGAGGCTTCCGTTTTCGGTGGTGGAAATCTTCTCGACCCGTGCTCCGCTGCTGACGTGTAACCGCAGGTTACGGCAATGGATCACGCCGGTCGAAATATCTGGATCCAGATCCCTCAAGGCAAACATATTGACCAGGATATTTTCTGGATTCAGGTGTGGCCCGCGCCGGTCGGAGCAATAGTTGTAAAAGCCGTCTGGATAGGTCCCTTTCAACTCACCCTCCGTCCACTGTTGACGCATCGCACTAACCAGAATCCCTTCAGCGATCTGCTGCCAGAAGGAATCGGTATGTGGCGCTAGGTGTTGGAGAAAATAAGCGTAAACTAGTCCACACCACTGTACGGGAACACCGAACCAGGAATGGGTGTGGAAGGTGGTTCCGAAAACCGGAATCGAAGCAAATTGCATGGCCGGGCGGTCCGGTAAATACCAGAAATAGAGGAACGGTAGACCTGTTTTGGCCCAGTAACTAGCCTGTTCCAGAAACGCCTCTTCTTGTGTGATGAGATAAGCCTCAACACTTGCCCCGACGGCATAGGCAGCAGACAGAATGTCCGGCTCCTGAATAGGGCACGCCCAACTTTGTGCCCCACGCGGTACAATGAACTGTTCCATAAAAGCGAGCGCATTTAAACCTGCATCTAGCACTTGCTGGTCATTGGTGATCCGGGCATATTTCAGCAACTTGTACGCATTGAGAGCCTCTGTTCCAACAACGTTTTCGCCTTCTTGACCCAGTGTTCGTGTCCGGTCGGTGGTCGGATGAAATCCCCAACTGCCATCCTCCGACTGATGTACCATCAAGTCTTGGATCCGCGCTTTGAGTTGGTCTATAGACGGCATAAGTCTACCGTAATAAAAAGGTAGTTCCCACTTCAAGATGTGACATCCGGCCTCGGAGACCAGGCCATAGTTACCATCCACCTCGATTGTGTTTTTAGCGATTTCCAGCGCGTGTTCTTTCGCTGACTGATCTTGAGTTACCAGATAGTCGAACCAGAGTAAAGTGGCAAATCCCGGCGCATTGACAGAAGGCGAGCCGACGCAATGCCGAGATTGTCGTTTCTCCTCATCCCATACGGTTTTCAAGAAGGCATGACGTGACAAGGCCAATTCTTCTAGATCTTCCCGCGGTGGTTTTTGGATACTCGGCTTGCCGAAGGCATCAATCCAGTGATCGATAATATCGAGCAAGGTAGCCTGACCATCTAACACAATTTCTGCTCTTAATGAGAGGTAATTCTGCGAACTTAATGGGTAGGGAGTCGTCGCCTCCAGACTGTTTTCTGGCATCCAACTAACCGCAGTTGGCACGAACAGTCCCATCAGGTGATTATCCTGCCGCTCGTGTCGGTTAGGCGAAGAGAATACAGCTCCGGGGTGTTGGTTTTGGCCATCCCATCCTTGCAGGCCGTTCCAGATTAGGCCTACCAGCGTGTTTTTGTGTTCGATTGCCATCAACGGAATAGTGATTTTATGAGGATGGGGGGCGAGCCGGTTATTAATTGGTGGCGCACAATCCCGGGTACTGGATGAGACTTCATCTCTTTTCAGAAATTCGAGACCTGGAAATAGTGCAGACGATTTAGCAGACCCAAAGTTTTTTTCGCCTACATGAAGCATTATACCTTGAAAATGCAATAGTTGTTGATCCTGACTGCAGCTAAGCGTGTAGGCCGTTTGGATTCGGGTTCCTTCTGCTGACAGGGTAAATCGACCTTCAAAATTCCAAATTGCCCCCTTCGTATCCTCTACCTCATCAGAAAAGATAACCGATGAATCTCCAATACTATTGCCGGAAAGAATAAACGTACTGGGCATAATTGACAATCGTTCTGTTTCACCACTGTTTGGGGAACGGTAGCGAATTTCGGAGATAGAGCGACTGACCGCCACCTGATAATAGGTGCCGTTCTTAGTTACATAAAAGGCTACGTACTCGAATCCTTTGCTACCATGCACAAAGACGGCTCGCAAATTCTGATTCTCGGTAACGACGTGTCGCTCCACCTGATAGGTGCGAAGTTCCGTTGCCACCTGTGGTGACAAACGAGGCATAGCCTCTTGAACTTGTACTTGTGATCCGACAATATCGCGGTGTAGTTTTTCCGCCGTTCGATAACGCAAGGAAAACTCGACATTGGCCTTAGCAGGTTTTCCAACCCCCCGGATATTCCAGGATAGCGTATGTTCGTCACCAGGGGCTAAAGCTCTAATCCCTTGTGTGCCTTTGCCACGTCTGAGTTTTAACTTACTGATCGCAACGCTGGATCGATTTTGAGGCCGGATAGGTACGCGTCCCCGATTTTCGACGGTACATTGGTAGTTAAAGTCTCGCTTAGCGCAAACTAAAGCATCCTGGGTCGAAGTCTGTTTAATTACGATTTTCGGTTGTTCAGCATACAACACCATTTCTTCGATTGGTGCATTCAATATCGCTACTAGTTGTTGCTCGATCTCCGAAACGGCAACCTTTGCCTTTTGAAATTTATCCCAGGAAAATGTTTGGACAATAGGGGAATCTTCACTGGACGAAACTCCGATTGCTAAACCCGCCATCAGATCTTCTGGTGTTTCGGTCTGTTTTAATCGAAATAGATTGGGATCTCCCCATAAAGCCCAATCGTAATTGGTATTACCGTTTTCGCCACAATGAGTAATAAAGCAGATCTGGACCTCTTGACCGGCTAGGTCGGTTAGGTCAATCTGGTGTTCTTGCCAAGCGCAAGTATCGGAAAAACACTCAAACCGTCTCTCTGGTATTGGCAGCGCCGGATTTTGTGGGGTTGAAACCTCAATAGAAAACCTGGCTCCGTCTGGTTTTGTCTCTTCGGTTTCAAAGTCGATGCCGTCTCTCAGTCCGATCCAAAAATGCAACAGAAGTAAATCCGGTAAGCCCTTTAAAACATTAGCCTTATTGGCCGACGAGCCCTGGTTATCTGATTCTTTTTTAGTTTCATCATCGACTTCAGTAATTTCAGGCAACTGAAGGGTATATATCAGTTTCGACTCACCGGTCGGCATCGGGTGTTCCAGGATCGCAGGTTTTTCTTGACCACCAGAAACGTCGTTGGCAATGGCAGATGTGTTTTCCACATTATGCTGTTCAGCCTCTTCAAACCGTTCGACAAAGTCGAATAACCGATTGATTACACCAAAGTGCACGGAACCCGAAGGCTCTTCTTGCTCGTCTGGTTCATCATTTTCAGCTAACTTTATCGCTTCATCACCAACTTCACCTTCTGGTTGTTCGTCAAGGCCGCCATCATCTTTGGGTTGAGGCTGTCTGAGGATCGGAGCCTCTTCTGATTCAGCGTTTTCTTCGCCTGCAGTCGATGAGGGTAAAGACACCGTATCGTCTGGCGGACAGTCGTTTAGCTCTTGCCAATTTTCTTTTTCTTCCAAGGTATTATCCATAAAGCATACCCCCAATTTAATTGGGAGTTAGATCGTTGAAAGCGAAGTGGCGAAAGATTATGTTTTTTCTATCCACTGTTGCTTCATCTGTTTCATTTCTTCGTTCAGTAGGAGGTCGTTGGGGGAAGTTTGTGCTGACAAATCGAGGACCCATTCGCCGTTTTCACCTTTCAGTACGGGGCGTCTCTGTTCAACTGGTGGCACATCGAAAGGATGATGTGGTTCAAGTTGGTACCAGTAAGCAGTAGACGACATTTCGTTTCGCAGATGATTCCCATGCCCATGCTCCATCGTTACCCGAATTTCTTTCTCGAACCGGACCGGGTTTTCCAGATGATATACATAGCTGGTTTGGTAGCCCTCAGTATGATGCTCAAAAATTGAAGATCCATTATGGGCAAAAGCGTTAGGTTGCATTCCCCAAGCCTGGTTGAGATAATCTTCAGACCCGGTACCGTGTAGGTCAGGTGGCCATTTGTAGCCATCAACCCAGATCATATCGTCGCCTTCACCCCACCAGGTGCCCTGAAAATTGGTCACTGAAAGGTTGCAGCCAATGTAGTGACCACATCCAGCGGCATCGAGAATTAGGTAATTATTCTCCCAGGCCTCACGTTCCAGATTCGCGATATTGGCTTCCGGGGTATTGACACGGATTTCATGCCCCCACCCACCAAATGGATTTCGGCGGTGAAACCGCGCGTGGAAGTAGGCAACATCGTCGTCGAGTGGTTGGTCGTACAACTCATAATCGATGTAAAAATATTGGCGATGGCCCTCTGTTCCTTGATTAACTAACTCAATATGCGCTGACTTATTAAAGGGCATTTGTACATAGCTGTTGAGTGCGCACCCCTGGTTAAACTCGTTATTCCGGGCTGTAGAGGCTGAAAAAAGCAACGAGTCGTAAGAGTTGACAATCTCGTTCCCCAGTCCAAAAAAATCACCGAGGGGACAAACCACGCTCGGATGTGGCTCATCGTCCCAGTAGATTTGCAACAACACTGAACGATAGCCGTTTGGCTGTGTCATCCAAATGTGGTTAATGCAGCCAGGCCCTTCTAGTTTGGCTAGAACACGGGTTTCACCCGCTCCGATATTCCAGGCATCGTTGTTCCTGCCCGTCATATCCCATGAGGAGACCCGCAGCGATTTAGCTTGCTGAATCCGGGTTAATCCTGATAATAATCCAGTTACATACATAGCGGATACCTTCTAAATCGATCTACAAATAGAATCAATTATGGTGATAAACCGTCCGTTAATTTCTCTCTCCGTGTCGTTTGGAGAACACCATCACGCAGTTGAATCCGAGCAGGGCCGTAATATTCAATACACCAGTGATCGAAGCCCCGATTAAACCGCGCTATTTCCTTTTCTACTCCTTCTCTAGCTATTGACAACATTAGCGTTCGTCGTTTTTGTTGTAAGTCGATTCGATCTCGGTGTTGTAGGTATTTGATACCAATAGCAACACCGGTCAAAACCAGGGCGAAGCCAATTTTGCCTACAGTTTTACGATCTATTGAGACAGCCCGAACCGGGATCGGTAAGAGTAGAAGTAGCAGGATGGCAACCAACCTCATTTTCACATTATAGCCAATTAGTTCAGGCTGGCGCAATCAAAGTTAGCTCGGACCGGGTCGCAGCAGATTGACCTTGAGTCTAAGTTCTATTCGTGCTAGTATGCGTTTATGTTCATATCAGTTAACTGCAGAAATAGAACTTTTATATAGAAAGAGGAACTTCGAGATGGCGGATCGGTTACGGAATAAAGTGGCAATTATTACTGGAGCGGCACGTGGAATCGGTGCCAGAAGTGCCGAGTTATTTGCCCAAGAAGGAGCGGCAGTAGCGGTTTGGGATATCAACCAGGAACGTGGAACCACTGTTGTAGATTGTATTCAATCGGCTGGTGGAAAAGCCGTATTCTGCCTCTGCGATGTCACCAAAGACCAGGAGATCCAACAGGCGGTCGACCAGACGGTTTCCAAATTTGGCTATCCGAGTGTACTGTTCAACAATGCCGGAATTGCTGTGGTGGGTGAGATTGAGCAGATTACTCCAGACGACTGGGATCATCAGTATGAGGTCAATGTCAAGAGTATCTACCTGGTCTCTCGAGCAGTGATTCCGGTGATGCGGCAAGCAGGAGGTGGATCTATTATCAATATGGGTAGCGAGTCGGCCTTCGTCGGTTTTCCTATGCATCCGGCCTATACCTCCTCTAAGGCTGCGGTGGTCCATTTGACACGCAGTATGGCCGTTCGCTACGCGCCAGAAAAGATTCGGGTTAACAGTCTCTGTCCTGGTACTATCAATACCGAACTTCTTACCGAGTTTTTAGCCCAACAAGACGATCCAGAAGCGGTCAAAGAAGAGATTAGGGATATGCATCCGCTCGGTATCGGTGAACCGGAGGACATCGCTTGGGCTGCCGTCTACCTGGCGTCAGACGAGTCCAAATATATGACAGGTGCACCGATGCTAGTCGAAGGAGGGATCCTGACCCTCTAGCTATCCAGGCTAAAGTTACGGATCTGATAGGAGAGAAAAAATGTGTCAAACATTTCGGGTTGGATTGACTCGAGACTTCCTGAACCCAGATGGATCAATTGGGTTTGGCGATATTGGTTTAGATGTACTCGAGAGCGCAGAGGGCATCAACTGGGAGTTTCTACCTCATCGCGAATCTATCTTGAGCCCGGATAACATCGCTGGCTACGATGGCCTGCTGGTGTTAGGAACACGTGTGGCAGCACAAACGCTGGTCGATGTTGAACAGTTGATGGTTGTGGCCCGATTTGGTGTCGGATACGATAACGTCGACGTACCTGCTTGCACCGAGCAGGGCGTGATTCTAACCATTACACCTGATGGGGTGCGACGGCCAGTAGCCGTTTCTGTTATTACCTACGTGCTGGCACTCAGCCACAAACTTCTGATCAAGGATCGACTTGTCCGTGACGGTCGTTGGCTGGACAAACTCGACTACATGGGCTCAGGAGTAACGGGAAAAACCCTCGGTGTTATTGGCCTGGGCAATATTGGTCGAGAGATCCTGACTCTGGCCCAACCGTTTGATATGCGTTTGCTGGCTTCTGATCCCTTCGGCTCAGCGGAGCAGGCCAGTGCGGTCGGTGCCGAATTGGTCGATCTGGAAACACTGCTACACCAGTCTGACTTTGTCAGTATTAGCTGCGCTTTAACCGAAGAAACACACCACCTGATCAATGCTGATCGTTTGGCCTTGATGAAAGAAAGCGCCTACCTGATTAACACCGCCCGTGGGCCGATCGTCGACGAGCAGGCCTTAATCCAGGTGTTGCAACAAGGAAAGATACGAGGCGCGGGCCTGGATGTCTTTGAACAGGAACCGGTAGACCCGACCAATCCGCTGCTGTCTATGGAGAATGTGATCGTCACGCCGCACGCCATCTGTTGGACCGACGAGTGTTTTCTGGGCAACGGTCGAAGTGCCTGCCAGAGCCTCGTCGATGTAGCCCGCGGTCGGATACCGGAAAACGTCGTTAACCGCCAGGCGGTCGATCATCCCCGATTTCAGCGTAGACGGCGTCAGTTGGCCGATTGAGCTAGACTGACCCCTCAGACCAGACCCACAATATTATCAAATAACGGAGAGCAAAAATATGAGACATAACCCGGTTAAAGAAGCCTTATTACAGGGAGGTGTTTCCATTGGTACTATGGTCTTTGAGTTTAATACTTCTGGCATTGCCCACCTGGCAGCAGGTGCAGGTGCGGAGTTCATTATTTACGATATGGAGCATACTGGCTGGAGTATCGAAACCATCCGCTCTTTAATGGCGACATCACGGGCGGTAGAGATCGTTCCGATGGTACGTGTGCCGGCCACCGAATACCAGTTCTTCGCTCGCACTCTGGATGTAGGTGCTATGGGCTTAATGGTGCCAATGGTCAGTACTCCAGATCAGGCACAGGTGATCGTCGATTCGGCCAAATACCCGCCGATGGGAAAACGGGGCGCCGCTTTTGGCGTAGCACATGATGACTACAGCGAAGGTGACATTCTGGCTAAAATGTCCACTGCTAATGACAACGTTTTGTTGATTACACAGATCGAAACAGTTGAAGGGGTTGAGAACGCGGACGCAATTGCCGCCATGGACGGAATCGACGTTTTGTGGATTGGCCACTTCGATCTGACTAATTCGATGGGCATTCCGGGGCAGTTTGACCATCCACAGTATCTGGAGGCAATAGCGCACGTGGCCGCCGTTTGCCAGCGACACGGCAAAGCAGCCGGATTCATGGCCATGCAGATTGATGAAGGTCGGACCATGTTGGAAAAAGGGTTTCGCAGCTTGGCTTACGGTGGTGATCTCTGGTTGTACAAACGGGCTCTGGGTCAGGGAATTACAGGTCTGCGACAAACTGGTCAGACAGAGGCCAATTAAAGATGATTCGAGATTGCGGATCCTGGACGTCTCCGATTACGCCCGAACTGATCGTGACCGACAGCGTGCGTCTGGGTGATCTCTGCCTGGATCAAGACAACGCCTACTGGATCGAAGGTCGACCGAACGAAGGCGGACGTAACGTCCTGGTCTGCTTAAAGCAAGTGTCGACAATAACCAATCAACCCATCGACCTGACACCAACCCCATTTAATGTCCGGTCACGTGTCCACGAATACGGTGGGGGGGCATTCACCGTTGCTGACGGGCAAATCGTTTTTTCCAACGATACCGACGGTTGCCTTTACCGTCAGTCTGTAAAAGACCTGCCAGATGGGGCGACGGAACCAGTCCAGCTAACTCAACCGGATCAATGCCGGTATGCAGATTTGGCCATTGATACTGAACATAACCGCCTTATCTGTGTGGCGGAAGATCACTCCCCAGTCGAAAACGGAACATCACTAGAGCCGGTTAATAAAATCGTCTCCATCGACCTGGAAACCGGTCAGGCCGCCGATCTGGTTGACGGTTGCCTCTTCCCTGGAAGTGGCGACTTCTACGCTAACCCTCGCCTCAGCCCGGATGGACGTCAACTGGCCTGGATCAGCTGGAACCACCCCGATATGCCCTGGGATAACACCGAGCTTTGGCTGTCAGAACTAGATCAAAACGGACAGCTGACAACCACCGAACAGGTGGCTGGAGACAGTGCACCGACATCGATCTTTCAGCCCGAATGGTCACCGGACGGGAATCTTTACTACGTCTCCGATCAGAACGGCTGGTGGAATCTCTATCGGTTAAACCTATCGGAAAAAAGGTTAAGTCCAGAACCGATCGTAGAGATAGAAGCAGAGATAGGACTACCGCAGTGGGTCTTTGGCATGTCGACCTACGGGTTCCTGTCAACCCACCAGATCAGCTGTGCCTATACCCAAAACGGCATCTGGCATCTGGCAACCATAAACCTGAACCAACCAAAACTGGAGTCCCACCCCTTACCTTTTACCGATTTTGGGGGAACACTAAAGGTCAACGGCCACGGCACCCTGTTGACAGCAAGTTCTCCTGACACTTTTTCTGCGGTTGTTTTTATTAGTGCTGATCAGTTGGAGTGTCGCAGGGCAGCGGGTACAGCTATATCGGTGAATACGCTTCGATCTCCCAATCAGGTTCGGGTCTCCGATCGCTACCTCTCAACACCGGAAACCATCGAATTTCCAACCGAAGATGGACTGACGGCTCACGCCTTTTTCTACCCGCCCCACAACGCCGATTTTTCGGCCTCAGAAGATGTAAAACCTCCACTGATCGTGATCAGCCACGGCGGGCCAACTGGCGCCACTGGCAACGGACTCAGTTTGCATACCCAGTTCTGGACCAGTCGCGGTTTCGCCGTGCTCGATGTCAACTATGGTGGAAGCACTGGCTATGGCAGAGACTACCGCCATCGATTACGGGGGAAATGGGGTGTCGTCGATATTGACGATTGCATCAACGGTGCTAAACATCTGATCCAGCGCGGTCGGGTTGATCCGGATCAGATTGTGATTCGGGGCAGTAGTGCTGGTGGATATACCACTTTGTCAGCGCTCGCCTTTCGTGATTTTTTTAAGGTTGGTGCCAGTTACTATGGAATTGGCGACCTGGAAGCCTTGGCCAAAGACACCCACAAATTTGAGTCTCGCTACCTGGACTATTTGATCGGACCTTACCCTGAAAACCGACAGACCTATCTGGATCGGTCACCCATTCACTTTGTCGATCAACTCAACTGTCCAGTAATTTTCTTTCAAGGGTTGGAAGATAAAGTGGTACCGCCCAATCAGGCCCAAGCTATGGTCGAGGCCCTGGACAAAAAGGGCCTGACGGTGGCTCATGTTACCTTTCTCCAAGAAGGGCATGGATTCCGGAAGGCAGAAAATATCAAGCAGGCTCTGAAAGCGGAACTCTACTTTTATGCCCAGGTGATGGGATTTGACCTGCCAGACCAAAGTGTAATTCTAGAGATCCGAAACGCAGATTCTAATTTGCCCTAATGTTTGCGGTCAAATGCCGCCATGATCTGCAAGCATCAGCAGACGAAAATAGGAATTTAAGTGAATGAAACGGCTGGTTGGATTAGCATTGTTGATTACCTTAATCGCTATACCTGTGAGGGACGAGAAATATGCCCTACGAGTGGGCAATTAATGGCTATCAGGGGAAGATTTCCTGCTATGCTGTTGTGTGGTTGATGTCGAGGTATTCCGTCGGGCATTATTGAGGTGGTAGGTTTTGCTGCAGATAAGGTCGATTTAATGACCAGTCGAATGTCAGGAAGCAAAGAACCCGTCGATATCAACGTGATAAAGTAGTTGGGTGTTTTGTCTCAGAACCTGTTTGGTAGAAGAAAGTGAAAGTGTGACCGCCGTCGATACGGTCGAAGGGAAAGGCAGCGATATCCTTTGTACGCCTCGCGCATTGAGGCTGTAAGGCTGGCCGCCTCTTCGCGGAAGAGAATGAGTATAAGCGTTGGTGATGGAACCTCGGCCAGCGTGCTCATCTTGGGGCATCAGTTCTAGTCCTCTTCGACGGCGATGTCGGAGAGACCGAAGTGCATACCTCCGCGTCCGGGCGGGCAATGACAAGGCTATGGGCGCAGGTCCCGCCGGGTATGAGACAAAAGATATGGGTAACAAAGAGTTGCGTATCGTCATTAAAGATAATTCAATTATTATTGCAGGGAAACGTCCGTGGGGGTCGCTTTACGGTGTATATATCTTTTTCGAGGAATTTATCGTCATCTACTATCTGACTCCAAACCACACCTGTATCTCGCCTGTGGAAAAAGGCAGTATTGCCGACCCTGTCGATATCTCGTATAGCCCCGTCATCTCTTTGCTTCGCTATAGTGGCTACGCGCATAATTCTATACATCTGGACTTTTGGCTTCCAGATGTGCACCAATGACACCTTCGGCAATAATGTGCCTCAAGAACTTGGTGAGAGTAGCCGGCGCGGAATACTAAATCATCCTGTCCACTTCATGCTACCGTTTGATAAATACGGAAAAACCATAAGAAATCCTTACTGTAGGAGGAAGAAAAATCTCGATTTTCTACAACCCTGATGAATCCAAAGTAAAGAATAAAGTGGCGCGACTCAAATTACAGAAAGCGTAAAAAGATTTGGGCCCAGGCCTATAATCCTCGATAACGAGACTGAAAACCGACGAAAGCATCCAAAAAAGTGGGCAAGCTAGCTCTTACTTCTATTAGATCATTAGATCGTTATGACTCCTCATACAAAGACCAAAAGATCACCGGCCGTTTTAGGAGTTCTTCAAGGAAATGAAGTCGGAATCAGAAGACGAATCAAAGCCAGAGGATTCCCAGTGATTTCTGGCTGAAGTGATTGTGAGCAAAAATAATTGTGGTGATAGTTAAAAAATTAAAAATGAGCGACTCAATTAGTTGGATCTTGTTAATTTTTATATTGGGTTTCATAGGATGTGGGACTCATGAACAGAAGGAGATTAAAAGGCTCGTCAAAGAGTTACAACATGAAAGGACTGAGATTAGTTCTGAAACAGAAGAAACATTAGTGGAAATAGGCAAAGATACCGTTCCTACCCTGATCCAAGCACTGCAAGATAAGAGCGCTAGTTCTCGGGTAGAAGAAACATTGGTAAAAATAGGCAAAGCCGCCGTACCTGCTCTGATACCTGCATTAC
>Ga0310342_100001876_pt1 | contig 13351 bp, 13 predicted proteins | sample S15DNA20500_MG_FD_206155 | JGI IMG/M metagenome (GOLD analysis project Ga0310342, IMG submission 206155) | Marine microbial communities from station ALOHA, North Pacific Subtropical Gyre - S1503-DNA-20-500_MG | ecosystem: Environmental > Aquatic > Marine > Oceanic | place: Pacific Ocean: North... | reverse complement strand
ATAATGTATATTTGTACCAATGGAATGAACTAACAGTTTCACATATTTCCAGTGCTTGTGATTTTGCAATCATTCCTATTGACTCAAATGACACAATGGACAATGGGAAGCCTGAAGATAAATTGTTTATATTTTGGTTAATGGGATTGCCTACAGTTGTTTCGGAAACTCCAGCACACTTAAGGGCAATGAAGGGTGCTGGACTGTCAATGGCGTGCAGCAGTACAAATGATTGGGTAAGTACAATAAAAGATATAGTGGACAATAAAACAAAAAGAAATCAATCTGCAAAAAAAGGCTTTGCTTATGCAACACGTGTAAATAGTGAAGAGAGAACAATATCATTGTGGGATGATTTATTTGAAGATATCGAGCGAATCAATAATCTGCGCCGGTGACGCCGACTTAAAGTTAACAAGCAGAAAGATCTTTACTAGATATACCTATCTCAGCATTTATGATGTCGATATGTTTATTAACATTATCTCTATTCTTATCAAATGTAGGATACACCTCAATAGATTTAATCATTCCGTCTAATAGTTCAGAAGTTGGTTCATTAAACCTCTTGCTAATATCATCACCATATCGGGTAATCTAATCTATCCAATCCTTTCTATTATCTAACTCTTTTAATTAAAAAAAAATTTGAAAGCGTATTAAGATTTTTTTAAATTATACACTTCTTCTAAATACCCATTTCTCATAAATGATGGATTTCTTAATATTAAATTTAATTTTGGATTTTTTTCACAAATTTCTCTTACAGACACCTGCTTTTGATTAAAGTGGGTACTAATTGCTTCATGGTTAAAACTAAAAAAATATTTTAAATTATCATTAGATATTTTGTTTAAATATTCCTCAACAATTTCATCTGTCATTTCTGGCATACTATTTTGGTTTAACACTATATTGTAATTATTTTCGGTATCATTAAGGTACTCTAAATCTGTTTTTAATATAATTTTAGAATTTAAATTATTTTTTTCATTTGCCAGAACTACGTTATCTTTTTTAAAAAAACTTGATAGAAAAAATGCTTGAATTTGAGAGATTAATGGCAAATCAACAATAGTATATGTATTTATATTTTTTTCTAATAATATATTCAACCATCTACAAAGACCGCCATACCCACCACCAATTTCTAAAAAATTAAATTTATTTGATTCCTTTAATAATCCCAAGTGCGTTAGGTACTCCTTGATTCTTAATGCAGCATATAAATGTTCAAGATCTTCTTGAGTTAAAAGGGTTTTTTTAATAGTAATTCCATAAGGACTTCCTATATTTGGAAAAGAGATATCGCTTTTAATTTGATTTTCAATAGAAACTATTATGTTTTCAATATCAACTTTAGAATATTGTGCATAATCTCCTTGTTGAGGTGATTCATAGCGAGTGCATCCTAAATATGAGGACAAAGAAATAATGCTATCAATGTACTTTAAGTTCCAAATTTTTTTCCCTAAAAATGAATTTGAATGTTTTACTGCATCACCAGAAGCGAGACCAAATACAAATTTTGATCTAAACATGTTGTTGAACAACTCAAGTGTATTATCTTTATTTAAAATAGAATCATGAATTTCATGATAATATTGATTTAAGTCATAATCCCACATTCCACTTATATTTTTTCCTTGTTCGCTGGATATAGAAATTGAATATGATTTTTTTATTCTAGAAATTATTTTTTTATCAATCTGATTTATATCTGATTGTAAAAAATTAATTTTGAAATATGGAATTTTAAAAATTTTAAAAATCCATTTGTAATGCGATACATACAATAGAAAATCTAAATTTATTATTGATATTCCAAAATAATTTACAATTTTTGAATTTAAGATTTTCTTTATTACATACTTTCTTTTATTTTCCATTACTAGGTTTAAATCCCACTTTAATCAAATCGTGAGAATAATATATTATTTTTTAAGTTTTGATAGTAAGTCTTATAATATAAACAACGATTCTTTTAGAGAGAATCCAAACCATAAGTAGAGAGAATCCAAACCATAAGATTATGGGACTAAATAACTACTGAATAAATCAAAAGAAAAAAGATAAATGCATGCAAAATAAAGGAACATTGTCTGTAGTAATGTGTAACTATAATCATAGTCATTACATTCAGGAAGCATTACAAGCCATCTTAAGTCAATCGTTTTCGCCATTAGAAGTAATTGTTATTGATGATGGGTCAACAGACAATAGTGTGCAAATAATAGAACGCATAGCCAAGAAAAATCCTACAGTAAAGTTTTATAGGAATGTTGAAAATGAGGGGGTTTGGCATTCATCTAATAAAGGAGCAAAAATAGCTACAGGTGAATATATTTATTTTTGCGCAGCAGATGATAGAGTTTGTCCAGGTTTTTTTGAGAAATCTGTAAAAATCCTTAATCAAAACCCTCAAGCCGGTCTTAGTTCTGCGTTATTGAAAATTATTGGGAAAGATGGAAATGATGAGATGTGGGCCAAAACTCCTGTAATATCGCCAACTGAATGTTTTCTTTCTGCCGATCAAGTAAGAAAGACATTGCTAAAGCATGGTTTTTGGTTTACTGGCCATACAGTTATTTTCAGACGAGATTGTATTGTTAAAGATAAAGATACCGATGTTTGGGATCCTGAGTTATATCAGTTTGCCGACCATATAGTAACAATGATTGTAGCAACAAAGCATGGTGTTTGTTTTATACCAGAGATATTGGCAACTTGGAGAACTTACACTGGTCTCTCTGGTTACGCAGATACTCACTTTCTTTCTGAGGAAGCAAAAACTAATTCAGCATTGGATAAAATAGTTCAAATTATGAACTCTAAAGAATACGCGTTATTTGTACCACGTGATGTTGTGAAGCAATACATATCTAAATGTATGCATGCTGTTCAGAGTATGCGTTTAAAAAAAATGCATAATGAAATGATTGATTATATGAAGACTACCAGGAGCTTACAAAAATCTGAAAGTTTGTTGGATAAGTTTGTATATTCAATAATAAAGATGTTAGATGTGTTCAAATTTTTCTTTGTGAAGTCATATTTTTATTATCGTCGAACAAGCATCAATCCATTCTCACTCATTCGAAATATCGTGTCTTATCGTCGAGGTTTAAAAATTTACAAGAATAGTAAGTGTAATTAGAGGTGTGAATAAAATGATTAGTTGCCAGCCAAAACATTATGGTGAGTTAGACTTTATGTTTGATTCTATGGAAAAAGAGAGTCAGTAAATGTCACGATTTTTAGTTATTGGTAGTAATTCATTTTCTGGATCATCATTTATACAGCACTTGTTAAAAGAAGATCATGAGGTCATGGGTGTAAGTAGATCTGAAGAAATTCATCAAGTTTATCTCCCATATAAGTGGTTAGAAAATGGGCCTTCAGGCTTCAAGTTTCATCAAGTCGACATCAATAATGATTTAGAACTGCTCAAAACTTACATGAAAGAATTTCAACCAGAATATGTGGTTAATTTTGCTGCCCAAGGCATGGTTGCAGAAAGCTGGATTACACCAGAGGACTGGTATCAAACGAACGTGGTGGGTCAGGTTAAACTTCATAATTATCTTAGGACAATAGACTGCATTAAAAAATATGTGCATGTGTCTACTCCAGAAGCATATGGCAGCACTGATGGGTGGGTGACTGAGAGCTATAGTTTTAGTCCAAGCACTCCATACGCCGTATCCAGAGCTGCGTGCGATCTTCATTTGCTAAGCTTTTTTCGTGCCTATAAATTTCCTGTAGTCTTTACAAGAGCAGCCAACGTATATGGCGAAGGTCAGCAGCTTTATAGAATAATCCCAAGAGCGCTCTTATTTGCTCGATTAGGAAAAAAACTTCAATTGCATGGTGGTGGCCACTCAGTAAGATCCTTTATACATATTGATGATGTAACTGATGCAACTTTAAAAATCGCATTCAATGGTGAGATAGGAGACACTTACCATATATCTACAAATGACACGGTCTCCATTAGAGATCTAGTGGCAATGATTTGCAAAATGACTGACACTCCCTTTTCTGATTTAGTAGAAGAAACAGAAGACAGACTTGGCAAAGACCAATCTTACTTACTAAGAAGTACTAAATTAAGACAAGAGCTTGATTGGAAGGATAAGATTTCCCTTGAAGTAGGCATCAAGAAAACTCTAAGTTGGGTTGACGATAACCTATTATGTCTCCAATCTTTACCAATGGACTACAGTCATAAATCATAATTTAATGGAGCAGCTATTAAAATGAATATATTAATTACTGGAGCATGTGGTTATGTTGGGTCCTCGCTAACCCCTTACCTTCTTTCTCAAGGTCACAATATACGTGCTGTTGATACCGAATGGTTTGGTAATAATCTTGACCCACATCCAAATCTAGAATTTACCAAGAAGGATATCCGTGATCTAGATGAAACATTTTTTCAAAACATTGAATCCGTTATCCATCTTGCTAATATAGCCAATGATCCCAGTGTAGAGTTAAATCCTAACCTCTCATGGGAAGTTAATGTTTTAGCAACCCAGAAACTTGCAGATAATGCTTTGCGAGCTGGGGTTCAGCAATTAATATTCGCAAGCTCAGGAAGTGTTTATGGTGTCAAGGATGAGTTAGATGTTACAGAAGATCTTGAGTTAGTTCCAATTTCTGTATACAACAAAACGAAGATGGTTTCTGAGAGAGTAACCTTAAGCTATAAGGACTCTATAAAAATCCATAATATTAGACCAGCAACTGTATGTGGTTGGTCTCCAAGAATGAGACTTGATGTAAGTGTTAATATGCTTACTTTTCAAGCCTTAAAAAATAAAAAGATTACGGTCTTTGGAGGGAATCAGGTGCGTCCAAATATTCATATACAGGATATGATTGGAGTATACAGTCATTTTTTAGAGCATCAGAGTGATATTGAATCCGGAAATTATAATGCTGGCTTTGAAAATATTTCAATTCTTGGAATAGCAGAAATGATCGCAAAAAAAGTTCCTGCTGAAATTATTATTACCGAATCTAACGACCCAAGATCCTATCGGCAAAATTCAGATAAATTATTAGGCACTAATTACATCAAACAATTCTCTGTGCAGCATGCAATTGATGACATTATTGAAAAATATAATAGTGGAGATCTAGAAGAGAAAGATGAATATTTTACTGTTAAAACAATGAAAGCTCTTAATCTACAGGAATGACCAAAGTATTTTTATGAAAAATAAACTATTTGAATCCATGCTTAGAATTAGGCTAGTCGAGGAATCGATAGCAAATAAATATTCTGAGCAAAAAATGAGGTGTCCCACGCATCTTTCTATTGGCCAAGAAGCAATTGCTGTTGGCGTATGCGCTAATTTAACTTCACAAGATCAAGTCCTAAGTACTCACAGGGCCCACGCTCATTATCTTGCAAAGGGAGGCTGCTTGAATAGCATGATGGCTGAAATTTATGGCAAAGCATCTGGGTGTTCAAAAGGAATGGGTGGATCAATGCATCTGATAGATACTTCTGTTGGTTTCATGGGCAGCACAGCAATTGTAGCTAATACAATCCCAGTTGCGGTTGGTCTCGCTCTAGAAAAAAAATTAACTCGTAAAAAAAGTATTGCTTGCGTGTTTTTTGGAGATGGCGCTACTGAAGAAGGAGCATTTTATGAGTCTGTTAACTTTGCAATAATTCACTCTTTACCAATTTTATTTATCTGTGAAAACAACCTTTACTCAGTTTATTCTGGTTTAGAGGTCAGGCAGCCAGTGGATAGAAAAATCTACAAAATGGTTAGGGCTATGGGCATATCAGCTCAGCATGGGAATGGAAATGACGTTGAAGAGGTAGCAAGAAAAGTAAAGCATGCAAAAACAATGATTCTGAAATCTGGAGGTCCACAATTTTTAGAATTTGATACTTACAGATGGAGAGAGCATTGCGGACCTAATTTTGATAATAATATTGGATACCGAGAGGAATCTGAATTCTTGAAATGGAAAAAAAAGGACCCCCTAAAGAATTTCTATTCTGAAAACTCACAAAAATACATAGATAGAAAAATAGATACAATTTCTCAAGAGATAGATGATGCTCATCAATTTGCGGATGATTCAAAATTTCCAACTTTGCAAGAGTACAATGCAGCATTTCAAGGGACATAAATGAGAAAATTAAGTTATGCGAATGCGATAAACGAGGCAATGTTTATTGCTATGCAAAAAAGTAAAAATGTTATTACTTTTGGCTTAGGTGTCCCAGATCCCAAGGGTGTTTTTGGGACAACGATTGGCCTACAGGAAGAATTTGGGCAAGATCGCGTTTTTGATATGCCAACTTCAGAAAATGGGATGACAGGAGTAGGAATTGGGGCTTCGTTAAATGGCCTTAGACCTGTGATGGTTCACCAGAGAGTTGATTTTTTTCTTTTGGCATTAGATCAGTTAATCAATAATGCTGCCAAGTGGAGATTTATGTTTGGTGGTCAATCTTCCGTTCCAATAACAATTCGATTAATTGTTGGCCATGGTTGGGGCCAAGGTCCAACTCATTCTCAAAATCTTCATGCAATGTTTTCTCATATCCCAGGTTTAAAAGTAGTTATGCCTACCTCTGCCTATGATGCAAAAGGTATGCTTTTGTCTAGCATCTATGATGATGATCCTGTTATCTTTTTAGAGCACAGATGGCTCCATAACCTTGAGAGCGATGTTCCAAAAGGTGATTACAGAGTGCCTCTTGGAAAAGCCAAGCTAGTTAATAGAGGTAAAGATATTACGATAGTTGCGTTATCTTATATGTCAGTGGAAGCACTTCATGCTGTTCAAGAACTAAAAAAATTGGGCATTGGATGTGATTTAATTGATTTACGATCTACATCTCCGCTTGACTGGAAGACCATCAAAAGATCTCTGCTGAGGACTGGAAGACTCTTAGCGGTTGATAGCTCTTCTGAAAGCTTTTCTGTCGCAAGTGAAATAATCGCTAAAGCGTCTATCGAATGCCATAATGAATTGAAATCCGCGCCTTTGCGGCTTGCGATCAAAGATGCGCCTGCTCCAACCAGTTTTGGCTTAACAAAAAATTACTATATTGGTTCTAAAGAAATTTTTAATAGCGTACTGACTGTCTTTAATAAACCCAAAGTGAATAGTAGAAAAATATTTGCTCAAAACTATCCTCATGATGTTCCAGGTGATTGGTTTAAAGGACCTTTCTAGCTCGATGATTCAACTCGAATTAATTATAAAATGAGCAGCTCCCACCACATTATCATCTCTATCTCAAGCGATATAGGATTTGCATTAGCTAAGAAATGGCTTAATGAAGGTCACTCAGTCACCGGAACATTTCGTACTAGATCACTATTATGTGATGAGTTGGAAGATATGGGCGCGAACTTAGTTCCTTGTGATCTAGAAGACAAGACTTCAATTAATTCAGCAATTACTAGTATCAAATCAGGAATGCATTGGAATACATTAACCATAGCAACAGGTAACCAGGAGCCTGTTGGCAAATTTCTAACTTGTAATTTTGAAAGCTGGCATCAGTCCATAAATGTTAACTTTATCAATCAATTAAAAATTGTGCATGGTTTGATGAATCATAAATCTGCACTCCAATCCTCTGTCTTATTCTTTGCTGGAGGCGGAACTAATAATGCAACAGTTGATTATTCTGCCTATACAATTTCAAAAATTGCATTAATAAAAATGGTGGAGCTGCTTGATGAAGAAATTTCTGATACAACTTTTTCAATCTTGGGGCCTGGGTGGGTTAAGACCAAAATTCATGACTCCACCCTTAATGCACCTGAAAGGGCTGGAGAGAATTATCACAAAACTATTCAGATGCTCGAAAATAATGGAGCTGCATGTTACCCAATTGAAAAAGTTATAGAGTGCTGTGATTGGTTGCTGTCCTCCCCAAGAGAATTAGTTGGAGGTAGGAATTTTAGTGCAGTGAATGATCCATGGGAAAGTGATAGTATCGAGCTGATATTGAATGACTCGAACTTATTTAAACTCAGAAGATATGGGAATGATTTTTTTGAAATTAAATAATGAAAAATAAAGTTAACTTAAAAAAAGTCTCAGATGTTGTTGCTGAAGTTCTTATTGAAGAGAAAGTGTCCCATGTGTTTGCTATTTCTGGTGGTGCTAGTCTTCACTTAATTCATTCTCTTGCAGATAATGAGAATATTCAATATGTTTGTAATCATAATGAGCAAGCTGCAGCAATGGCTGCAGACGGATACTCAAGGGTTTCTGGTAATATTGGTGTAGCTTTAACTACAAGTGGACCAGGTGCAACTAATCTTATTACAGGAATATGCTGTAGTTATTATGATTCTGTTCCTTCCTTGTTTATAACAGGTCAGGTTAGTACATTTAGAATGAAAGGAGATACTGGTGTTAGACAAATTGGCTTTCAAGAGACTCCTATTGTGGATGTTGTGAAATCGATTACTAAATATGCATATACTATTAATCACCCAAGTGAAATTAAATATCAAATTCAAAAAGCGCTGCATATTGCAAGAAGTGGGAGGCCAGGGCCAGTTCTAATAGATATTCCCGATGATCTCCAAAGGGTTAATATTGAGTCATCTCTGCTAAAAAATTTTCAACCAGACATAGAGCAGGAAAAAGGCAATTTAACAGACACAATACTCAGCATAATGAGTATGATTAAAAAATCAAAAAGACCTGTAATAATTGCAGGTTGGGGTATTCATCTCAGCAAGACTCAGAGTGACTTTATTAAGTTTGCTGAAGATCTTAATTTGCCAATTGCTTTAACCTGGGGTGCGGCTGATTTGATTTCTTTTGATCATGAGCTTTATATCGGTACATTTGGAACTCATGGCAATAGACATGCAAACTTTGCAGTGCAAAATGCAGATCTAATTATTTCTCTTGGCTCTCGACTGGATACTAAATCAACTGGATCTCCAGTTAATACTTTTGCAAGAAAAGCAAAAAGAATAATGGTAGAAATCGACATTAATGAGCTAAATAAATTTAAAAAATTTGATTTGAAATTTGATAAATTAATACATTGTGATTTAAAAGATTTTTTTGATGAAGTACAAAAAATTAATATACAAAAGTTTTTTAATAAACATGATGATTGGGTTAATCAAATTAATCAATGGCAAGAAGCCTTTAATGCATTTGATGACAGAAAAAACCTTTCAACAACTCAAGTGAATCCATATAATTTTGTAGATAGAATTTCAGATAACTTAAAAGAAAATTCTAAAGTTTTCATTGATACTGGCTGCTCCATTGCGTGGTTTATGCAATCAATTAGAACCCCAAAAACTGTAAGGGTTTTTCATGATTTTAATAATACTGCAATGGGATGGGCCCTGCCAGCGTCAATTGGTGGTTATTATGCTGATTTGGGTAAATCACCAATTATCACGATTGTTGGGGATGGTGGTTTTATGATGACATCATACGAGTTAGCTACTGCTATGCATAATAATATCCCACTTAAAATATTTATTATGAATAATCAGGGCTATAGTATGATTCAACAAACACAGGATCAATGGTTAGATTCAAATTATTATGCATCTTCAAAGCAGGGTGGAATTTCATTTCCAGATTTTCAAAAACTATCAAAAGCTTATAATTTTAAGTATTTTGAACTTAAGGATGATAGTGACCTTCATTTAGTTGAAGAAATCTTTGCGTATCCGAAGGCTCTTATTTGCAATGTATTTATTGATAATGATTTTAGAGTAACCCCCCAGGTAAAATTTGGAAGACCAAATGAAGATATGGGTCCTTTATTGCCGAGAGACATGTTTAATGCAAATATGATTATCGATCCTATTAAGTAGTTAAGATTTATATTAAAATTATAATATTAATCATATGAATTAGAAAAATGAGGTTTATGCCTTATTCGCTTGAAGAACTTTCAGCAAATGATGGTCTTTTTAAGCAACGTTTGCATTCTATAATTGGTATGCCTAACTTCAAAGTTTGTCGGATCGCTGTCTCGGATCGCTGTCAAAGATTTTATAATAGGATATGGATCATATGAAGAATTAGTTAAAAGTGTTGGATTAAGTAATGAAGATGTGGCGGATAATGCAAGAAAATTATTAAATAGATAGGAGAGATAAGTGAGTTTTAATGACATTTTTGAAGAAATTAAAAATAGCCCTGATAAGCACCCAAGAGGCTGTGAAGATTATAAAAGAATTGAATCTAAATTATTAGAAATAGTAAATAAGAGTGGTTTTGTTTCTGGCGGCTCTGGAAACAATAGCTTTGGTCCATTTGGTGAAATTTCATTGCCATATTTTAAAATGGGTGCTATTGACTCACTTGATTTATTTGGTTTAGATGAGATGATCATTTTTTCTTATTATTACAATAATAAGAATAAATATAAAAAGGTTTCAGACCTTGGAGCCAACATTGGGCTTCATTCAATATTAATGAGTAAATCTGGTTATAAAGTTGAAGCTTATGAGCCTGACCCAACTCATATTGAAGTGTTAGAAAAAAATTTCAAATTAAATAGTATTGATTTAGTAAATTTAAATCAAGTTGCAGTATCAGATGTTGACCATAAAGCTAAGTTTGTAAGAGTATTAGGAAATACAACTAGTAGCCATATTGCAGGTGCTAAAGATAATGCTTATGGAGATCTAGAGACCTATGATGTTGACGTAGTTAGCGCAAAAGAGATATTTAAGAATAGTGATTTTATTAAAATGGATGTTGAAGGAGGAGAGGCAAAAATTATTTTATCTACAACAAGAGAAGATTGGGGAAATGTAGATATGATTATGGAGGTTTCTGAAAAAAATAGGGTGGCTATCTATGATCATTTAAATAGCATTGGAGTGAATATGTTTTCACAAAAAAAAGCCTGGAAGAAAGCAGAGGTTGTTGATGATTTGCCTGCTAACTATAAAGAGGGATCTTTATTTGTATCGCTAGATAATAAAATGCATTGGAATTAATAATATATAAAATGCAAAGAGAAATAGACTTATTAAAATTTTATCCAAAATCTAAAAGACCAATTGAAGACCGTGGTAATTTAGTTACTGATATAGATAGGGCAGTAGCTAGAAAGTTTGATGTTGAGTATTACGATGGAGATAGGCTAACTGGCTATGGAGGATATGGCTACAGTCCAAGATTCTGGACTGATACAGTTGCACACATAGTAGATGTCTATAGCTTAAGTAACGATTCCAAGATTCTTGATATTGGCTGTGCAAAGGGTTATATGATGTATGATTTGTCTTTATTAATTCCTGAAGCAGAAATAAAAGGAGTTGATATTTCCCAATATGCTAAAGACCATGCGATTGAGCCTATGAAAGAAAACATTGTAGTTTCAAATGCTAATAACCTTCCTTTCCCAGATGACTATTTTGATTTGGTGATAGCTATAAATACCTTGCATAATCTACCATTAATTGACTGTAAACAAGCTTTTAGAGAGATAAATAGAGTAACAAAAAATAATTCTTTTGTTATGAATGATGCTTGGAAAGACGATAAGGGAAAAAGGGCTATGCTTAAATGGAATCTAACTGCCTTAACTTATATGAGCTGTGACGAATGGCTTAATTTCTTTAAAGAAGTTGAATATAAAGGAGATTATTATTGGTTTTTTGCTGAATAAATTGATAGGAAAAAATGGAAAATAATGACGTCTTCCTCACACTGAGGAAGGAAACTGTTTATAAAAATAAATGGAGTTCAATTACTAAAACCTTGTTAAAAACCAAGGGGTTAGAAAAAGAAATTTTTACCACTAACTTTGGTAGAAGGTCAGCTGTAATACTATTTTCGGAGAATAAAGTTCTATTAACAAAACAATACAGGTTACTCATAGATGATTTTTCTTGGGAAATTCCTGGTGGTAAAGCCGAGAAATCAGAAACTTTTGAAAAAGCAGCTATAAGAGAGTGTTTAGAAGAAACTTCATATGACTGCAGGTCTTTATCGCTTTTAATTTCATTTGAACCAGGATTAGAAACTTTAAATAACCCTACACAGATATTTCTATCTAAAGATTTTGAGAAAGTAAAAACTGACAAGAATAGAGAAACAGTTGAGTCCAAGTGGTTTGAAGTTGATCAAATCAAAGAGCTTTATAGCAAAGGATTTTTTTTAGATTCTTTAACAATAATTGGATTACAAGCACTCCTGTTACAGAATCTTTAATTTGAAAATACTATATTTATGAGAAAAGTAAATATTCCTAAGACCTTGAAAGCAGCTGTACTTACAGGAATAAACAAGCCTCTTGAATTAAGGAATTTGGAGATAAATGACCTGTTACCTGGTCAAGTTTTAGTAAAGATCTTATACAGCGGTGTTTGCAGAAGTCAGTTAATGGAGATAGAAGGAAAGAGAGGTGAAGATAACTGGATTCCTCATCTTTTAGGCCATGAAGGATCTGGGATTGTCATCAAAGTAGGGAGCTCAGTTAATAAATTTCAAATAGGGGATGAGGTAATTCTTACTTGGATTAAATGTGAGGGGCTTGAAGAACAAGGAGCTGAGTATCTTAGTCAAGGAGAAATAATTAATTCAGGTCCTGTAACTACTTTCAGCAATTATTCAGTAGTATCTGAAAATAGAATAATTAAAAAACCCAAGAACTTAGGTTTTGATACTGCTATTTTATTTGGTTGTGCATTGCCCACTGGCGCAGGTATGGTTATTAATGAAATTAATGTTAATTCGGAATCTTCAGTAGTAGTAATTGGTCTTGGGGGGATTGGCATGTCTGCTATTGCAATGCTGTTGTCTTTGAAGATAAAAAACATAATAGCTCTTGATATTTCTGCTAAAAAATTAGACTTAGTTAAGAGTTGGGGTGTTAATCATACAATCGATGCAAGTAAACCCAATATTCAAGAATTAGTGCAGGAAATATTTCCTGATGGAGCAGAATTTTGTATCGAGTCAGCAGGAAGGGTTTCCACTATTGAACTGGGCTTTTCTTTAGTAAATAGAAATAAAGGTAAATTATTATTTGCTTCTCATCCTCCAGAAGGTGAAAAAATTAGATTATCTCCACATGAGTTAATAAGTGGAAAAAGTATAGCTGGCAGCTGGGGAGGCGCTATTGATCCTGATAGAGATATACCTATTTTATATCATAATTTCATTTCTGCTAATTTCCCTTTAAACTCTCTTTTGACTAAACCTTATTCTTTACTAGATATTAACAAAGCTTTGGAGGATTTAGAATCTGGTAAGGTATTACGACCGCTTATAAAAATGGAACATTAAAATATCTATCTAAATAAGCTATTGAACATATTTAAGTGTATTGTGTAGAAATTTCTAAGTAAGATAT
>Ga0310342_100001875_pt1 | contig 13353 bp, 10 predicted proteins | sample S15DNA20500_MG_FD_206155 | JGI IMG/M metagenome (GOLD analysis project Ga0310342, IMG submission 206155) | Marine microbial communities from station ALOHA, North Pacific Subtropical Gyre - S1503-DNA-20-500_MG | ecosystem: Environmental > Aquatic > Marine > Oceanic | place: Pacific Ocean: North... | reverse complement strand
CCGCCAATCCCGCCGCGCGTCGGAATGCCCCGACGCGGCTACCCGCCGGCAGCAATCCGCGAATTCTGTGATCGCATCGGGGTTGCCAAAGCCAACAGTCTCGTGCAGATCGCTCAGCTTGAAGACTCCGTGCGCCAGGAGCTCAATGAAAAAGCGCCGCGAGTATTGGTGGTTCTCCGGCCACTGCGCGTTGTCATCGAGAATTACCCGGAGGGTCAGAACGAGGAACTCGACGCCATTAACAACCCGGAGGATGAGAGCACCGGTACCCGAAAGATCCCGTTTTCACGGGTGCTTTACATCGAGCGCGATGACTTCCATGAAGACCCGCCGAAAAAATACTTCCGTCTGGCACCAGACCGCGAAGTGCGACTGCGATACGCCTATTTCCTCACGTGCGTCAACGTAGTTAAGGATACGGCTGGGGAGATCACTGAGCTCCGGTGCACGTACGACCCCGAAACACGCGGCGGCTACGCGCCCGACGGACGGAAGGTCCGCGGGACTATCCACTGGGTGTCAGCCGCACAGTCCGTCGAGTCCGAAGTTCGACTCTACGATCACCTGTTCACTAAGGAGAACCCGGAGGACGGGGTAGACGGCGAAGACTACACGGATGCTTTAAATCCGGCCTCGCTTGAGATCCTGACCGGTTGCCGCGCCGAACCGAGTGTGGCCGCCGCCGCGGTGGGCACTCGGTATCAATTCGAACGCCGGGGTTATTTCTGCGTCGATCCCGATTCATCTCCCGACGCACCGGTATTCAATCGGACAGTGGGGCTCCGGGACACGTGGGCTCGGATTGAAAAGAGGCGGAGAGGAGCCTGAGCTTCTGATGCGCGCGACCCAACCGGGCACTGTTCTCAAAATTGCCTGCCGTGCTGCTAGTGTCGACCATTGGGTTAACCACAAAACCCGATGGCGGCTGGCACCGTTACTTCAAGGTCGAACGTGATACCTACGTAGGCACTCGTTCCGTAGAATGGCGCGATACTCGTCAAGGTCGGCACCAATTTATCAATCGACGAGAGTGCGGCCCTGCTCGGATCGCTAAACTGAACTTACTGAGCACGATGCGCAACATCCCGGTTGGCCTCGATGAGGTCATGCGGATCGTGAATAGTGGCGGCCATGGCCGCTGCAGGCCTAACTTCAGCTAGTAACGTCCAGTAGTGTACGGTTTCAGCGAATTATTGAGGTCTTCAGTGAAGAGGTTGAGGTGGGTGGCCGCACCGCCACCAGAATGGCATCGCTGCTGGCGAACATGCCCACAGAGATCGAAACCATTTTCTAATTACGCACCGGATAGCCCGCTACCGTAACCTGAAGAGGCGCGTCTCCGGAAGCGCAGGCTTTAATCTCTATGGACAACTACGGCATCTGGTCTCTTCTCCCACCTGTAGGTGCCCTTGGTCTCGCTTTGTGTAAGAAGCAGATCTATCCCGCGCTTCTTCTCGGCGTCTGGCTCGGGTGGTGGATATTGGACGAGTGGAACCCAATTTTCGCTACGGGTTCGACGGTGACAGCCATTATCCATGTCTTCTCCGATACGGGGAGCACACACGTCCTCATCTACAGTCTCATGGTGGGAGCGATGCTCGCTCTTATCAATGCTACCGGCGGTGTGGCAGGTTTTGTGAAATGGCTTGAATTGCGGAGCTGGGTAAGAACACGCCGCCGAGCGCAGCTCGTCCCGTTCATGGTTGGGTTCTTTATCACCGTAGAAAGTTCCATCACCTCGCTGGTCGCTGGCACCGTAGGACGACCTCTAACTGATCGCTTCAAAGTGAGTCGTGAAAAACTATCGTATATTTGCGACTCCACATCGGCGCCTATCTGCATTCTCGTTCCTTTTAACGGCTGGGGCGCCTACGTAATCGGACTCCTCGCTGTGCAAGGGGTCGAGTCGCCCGTGAATGTCCTTTTCCGGAGCGTCGCGGTCAATTTTTATCCCATGGCCGCAATCCTGATCGTGTTCTTTACTATTGTCAGCCAGCGGGATTTTGGTCCCATGCGGGTAGCGGAGTTGCGGGCCCGGCAGGAAGGAAAGGTCTTTGGCGATGACGCCCACCCCATGGTGTCAAACGAAGTGATTGGTGTGGAACCCATGGCCGGGATTTCCTGGCGTCCAATCAATTTTATTGCTCCAGTGGTAACCATGATTGTGAGTATCGTGGTTGGGATTTATCTCACAGGGCGCGCGCGCGCCGGTTCTGTTGCGGGATCGTGGGAAATCATTGAGGCCAGCTCTGGTTCCACTGCCGTCCTATGCGCGGTCATTATGAGCCTGGTGACGATCGCTCTACTGAATCTGGGTCGTGGACTGCCATTGCGTGCGTTTGTCGACCTTACATTCAAGGGCATGCGAGGCATGATTCCTGTCGTGACATTACTACTCTTAGCCTTTGCTCTAGGCGACGTAGTTCGGCAGCTCGGGACAGGCCTGTACATAGCCGGCCTTGTCGCGGAGGTTGCGAGCATGAAGGTCGCAGTTGTCGGGCTGTTTTTCATAGCCTGTTGCGTGGCCTTTTCTACCGGCACCTCCTGGGGAACCTTTGCGGTCATGATTCCGATCGCCGTCCCCTTGGCGACAGCTCTCGGCGGGAACCTTCCCCTCTTCCTCGCGGCGGTGCTAGGTGGGGGTGTTTTTGGTGATCACTGCAGCCCTATTTCAGACACTACAATCATTTCATCCATGGCCTCCGCTTCGGATCACATGGACCACGTCCGGACGCAAATTCCCTATGCGACTGTGGGGGCGGTTTTGACCACCGTCTTGTACATGGTCGTAGCGTGACCCTAGGTTTTCGCCTCTCGCAAGACTCTCCTCGATACTAGATCCGTGTAATTGCAATTGTGGGCTTGGGATCTTTCCGGAAGTAGAGGGCAAACATCCCGCCATTTAAGTCGCCGCCTCGGGAACTGCCCTGGCGACTTCAAACTCCGGTACCCCGCGAGACAGGCACCGGTACCCCGTGAGACAGGCAACGGAACGTCGAGCCCGGTGGGTTCTAGAAAGGCAGCTCGATCTCCTTCGCGCCATCTGGGCACTTGTGGGAGTTCTTCAGTTGCGCGCCTATCCTTTCGATCCGCCAGGGTTACTCGATTCGGCTAACGCCAGGGCGGTAGTGAAGTCTAGGAGCCAGCGAGCGCCACCTCGAGCTCGCGCACACCCCGCTCAAACAACTGGCGAATGCGCTCACTGGTGCGGAACTCTTCAAGGATTGCGGAGCGGCGACTCGTGCGCAGATCGTCCATTACATAGGTCAGCGCCGTGGCCATCACTGTGCCTTCCTCCGTGTTCGTGTCCTCGAAACGCTGCTGAAAACTTCTCAAAGTGGACTGGAACGACGTCTCGTGCCACCGTCGAACGTTGGCCTCCAGCCGAACGAACTCATTGAGGGTGGCAGCATACGCTGGGCTGGCTGGACGATGCCAGAACGACACGTCAGGACCAAACTCCGGCACATAAGATGGCAGATATACGTTGGCGCGCTCGGGAACTTGCCTGATCAGCGCAGGATTGAACCGCTTCACCTCGTCCACCGACAGGCCTGTACGCTCCGCGACCTCAGCCAGGGAAATGTTGCGTTTCGCGCGCATGGCAAAAATTTGGACCTGCGGCATCTCGGCGGTCAGTCTTGTGACGTTGACCTTGTTGCCGAACACCATTTCGGCGTACCGAAATGAGCGCGGGCCATAGGTCCGAAACAATGCTCGGTAGCGCCGTCGTGAGATTCCGCGCAGGTCGCGGACAAATTCAGACCCCATCAGATACTGTTCACGAGTATCTACACCCCCTAGCCGTTCGCCGTTGATCACGACCCTTCCCACGTTTACACCGCCTGCGTGATGCTCCGACAGCGCAGGGATAAAACTGCCGTACATGGTAGCGAGAATCGTGAGATACGCAGCGCAGTAAGGTGCCTGGGTAGTCTGGTTGTAGCCCTCGATCACATACGGCGCCAACCGCTTCAGGTGGTTCCAGTTCCGGGGCAGCCACTGACAAAACCCGAGGGCCCGAGCTGGAGAACGGACCCTGCCATTAAGGCCAGACTCAACCATAGCCTGCGCCAAGCCGATCTCCGCTGGCACTCCAAACCGCTCGTAAATGGCGCCCCACTGACTGAGGAAACTACCGTAGCGTTCGGCATGCGGCGACAGGAACCGTCCCCGCGTCGGGTTGTGCACGACCGGACCAATGACTGGCTCCAGCAGCTGTTCCAATTCTGCCCGCCGTCGGTTCAAGCGAGACGGTAGGTCCTGGCCGGCAAGTGTCCCCGCAAGTCTAGGATTCTCCCAGAGACCCTCACTCGCCCAATTCCCACGGGTAGGAAACGTCGCAAGCAGGCGTCCATCCCTGGCGCTACCGAAGATGATGCGGCCGTCTGGAATCGTAAAGACGTGCTGCCAGAACTGGTAGGCTGGCCTGAAGGTTCGTAACGCTGCAAGGTCGCCCTGCAAGCGTGCTTGGGTGTGGTCCCGTGCCGAATGATAGGCTTGCGCCGTCGCAATCTCAGTCGGGGCCTGCACATTCACCTCGGTCGCAATGAGCAGGGTCATCGGTCGTGGACCGGCAGAGACGAGGACGAGGGCGACGAGCGCGGTAAGCCCTTTTAGAATGGCGTTGTATTTCATGACACCAGCCGTTGACGTACGGTTGCCCGTCTGTGGGTTCTAGCCGGATTCGGCGGCATTATAAAGCACTGCTCGCTTTCCTGGTATGTTTGGACCGTTGGCGGACGTTTGTTGGGATTGAAAACTGACCCAACAGCGCCTGCCCCTTCGGTTTCGACAAATCTTAAACAGCCCGGACCGACCAAAGGATGACACGGTAGGGTGAGGTAACAGTTCTTCAGAGAAAACGCCCAGTGATAAACCGTGGGCCGACTGGTTTCGACCCGCACGGGCACCAGTGGCTACGAGGCACGCTCGTGACCCAAGCAAGACTCGCCCACGGTTCACGGGTATTCTTCCAGCCGACTGGTACACTGCTCCAGACAGACATGTCTTGCACTGCCACTGCGTTGATCCGGTCACCAGCCAGCGGTAGGATGGACAAAGCGTCTGCGTGTCGGGCTCCTCAAGAAAGGTCGTCGAAATGAAACACCGATTCTTTGCCACTCTAGTCACCCTGATTGCAGTCGTACTGCTGGTCCTACCCCCAGTCGCTGCACAGTCTGGACGAGTTGCTACACCCCTTCGCACACCAGACGGCCAGCCGGACATCTCTGGCATCTTTACCTTCCGCACCCTCACACCATTACAGCGTCCTACATCACTGGATGGTCGTGAAACACTGACAGCTGAAGAAGCAGCGGCCTTTGAGGCCTCTGAGAGGACTCGTCTCAATCGTGACTTGTTTGACCCGATCGCCGGGGCTCCGAGCGCAGGGTACCAACCGAGGTCGGACGGGGGTGTGCTGTCTTACAACGAGTTCTGGTACGAGCGCGGCATCGAACTCACCAAGGACAAGCGCACGTCACTGATCGTCGACCCCCCGGACGGGCGGATTCCATATAAACCTGCGTTTGCGGAGACGAATCGTCTTCGACGTTTGAATTTACGGAACGGCTTTGCCGATCACTACACCGACCGCAGCCTGACCGACCGATGTCTCATGGGATCCAACTCCGGTCCACCGATGAGGCCGGGGTCGTACAACAATAACGTTCAGATCTTTCAAGTTCCGGGTTACGTCGTGCTGCTCAACGAGCATATCCACAACGCTCGCATCATCCCTGTCAACCAACGACCGCACGGTCCCATCCCTCAATGGGTAGGTGATTCCCGTGGCCGCTGGGAAGGCGAGACGCTGATCATCGAAACGACGAACTTTCTGCGGGAGACGAACTTCAGTGGTTCGTCAAAGGACACTCATCTGGTCGAGCGCTTCAGGCGCATCGATCCGGACACGGTTATGTACGAATTCACGATCGAGGACCCGAACAACTACACACGTCCGTGGACGGCGATGATCCCCATGAGACGAACAGACGGACCTTTGTTCGAATATGCCTGCCACGAAGGGAACTACGGCATGCACGGTATCATGGCTGGCGCCCGCCGAAAGAACACGCAACCCGTCGCTGGGTCGAGGTAAGGCGACACCCGTATCGGTGTTCCTTTTCGTCGGCACGGAGACTCTTAACGCAGTGCGTCTCAGAACCAAGCCGCAATTGACACATTAACTGTAACTACCCGAGGCTTGTGACCGCTGCACGTCGAACCCGCCGAGGACACCTTTTTGTCGGTGCATTCCTAATCGGGCAGGATGCTGCACCGACCGCTTCCGAATACATCTAATTGTGGAATCCTAAGCGCTGTCAGTCCGTTGACACATCTCTTCGTGCTTCAGTAAGCTCAAGAGCATGAGTCAGATTTCCCAAGCTATCAAAGCGAAAGAAGCTCAGATCCGCAAACTGCAGGCCGACATTGACGCCCTTCAGCGAGTGGTAAGTATCATTGGCGGTAAGAAACCGGCGGCTGCGAAGTCAAAACGTCGCCGTCGTAAGATGTCTGCGGCGGCTAGAAAGGCCGTGTCGACACGGATGAAGGCGTATTGGGCAGCAAAGCAAAAAACTGGAAACTAGTCCCCGAGTGATACTGTCAAGTTGAGAGGGCGGCTGTCAGAGTAGACGGATGGCCCTCCAGAAACCCAGCTGCCACGGGCTCCGATTCCTATCCAACGATCATCAGTTACACCTTCTCGCTCAGGTCTAAGCGTCCGTAATGCGAACGACCTTTTAGCCCAATTCGTCAATAGTGTTCGACCTTCGATTTCGCCTATCCCCGGAAGCACCGGTGACGTACTCACAGCGATTTTTCCTGTGCCCAGCCTCCTACTGTATCTCTTTCGGGTGGACCGGCATCTCTTACGTGCGGTCCCCTACCTCCTCTTAATAATGCACGCGTGACTTGTCTGGCGCGACGTGGGACAGCTAACACATGACGGACACCGGGTGTCGAAGGACTCTCTCGTGCCCACATTCGTCAACATGACACTGCCTCGTTGCAATAACCTCCGTAGGCGTCAATCGCTAGTGCGTCAGTCCGTAGACCATATAGTTGATGCCGAGTTCAAAGCCAATGGTCATCGGCTCGACTGGAAAATATCCAATCCCACCCAGCTGCCAGTATTCGGCCAGGTTGGTGTTGTAATTAGCGATTGCCATCAGACGCCGACTAGGATCGTTATCTTCAAACAAACCAAAGTACTCTGGAATGCGTCCGCGTAGATGGTGATAGTTTGGATGCGGTAGGTCAATTTCCTCGATACGAAAGAACAAATCAAAGATGGGATGAGTTGCATCCATTCTGATCCAGCGTGCTCCCGGCAACACACGGTCCATCTGCGCTTCAAAATTGACCCACTGGTCGAGCTCGAAATCATTAAAGATCACGAACCCACCCTTGAGCAGATAAGCACGCAGTCGATCTGCCTCGCCGTCAGTCATCACCCAGTACCCCGGCTCTTGCATGAGAGCAATTGGGTGTTTGAAGAGGTTAGGATCGTCAAGTGTCAAAATCAGGCTGCCGTCGACATTGGCATCCACGAGGGTGAAGTCTTCGAGAATCGCCATGAGATTCTGCTCCGCCCTCGGAAACTCGTGGATCCAGAAGTTAATACCTCCACCAGCGACACGGGCACCGACGGTCCCCGTTTGCCATCGCAGCCGCACGAAGGTGAATTCGCCATCGTAGGGAATATCAGCCCGTCCCCAACTGCCTGGGCTCGGCTGCGCCGACACCGCCGTCACGCAGCCGAGTGCAACCACCCCCACCATCCGCAGCATTCGACTCATGTAACCAGACCCTCACCGCGTGAGAACCCATGATGCTTCAGCCTGAGCCTCGGCGTCGACGGCGCCGGACAAAGCCCGTAGCGTTTCACCTTGTGCGTCAACACGGTTTCTCTTTCAAGTAGCACCTAAACTAGCGGTTACCGACATTCAAGGCTAGGGATTTATCGTGGTGCATCGAACGCACAGTAGGAACATTGTAGCTTGGTCGATCGAAAAGGCTCCATCCGTTGCACAACACCGAGTCGGCTTGGCGCCAGGCGGCAATATCGCCCGCCGCAAGGATCGACCGTGTGAGCTCGTTGGAAGAGGCGCCTGGTCCGGGACACGATCGACCTGCACCCAAAACGGCGACGACCATCAAGACGGTGCGTACGCCCAGCTACGAGGCTCTCCGCTTCGTCAAGACCACGCCGGGATCGCACTCTGACGTCCCACCATTCGTGCTTTGCGTCAGACTTCAGGACGACCGCGCGTTTGCGTATAACACACCGGGTAACCACATGCTGTTCATCCGTTATTCCTTCACCAGTACGTAACATGTCGGTCTGTGAGAGCTATTTGTGACAAACCAATCGTCACGCTCTAGATCTCTGCATAAGTTCCTGCGGCAGCAGCTTGATAGCCGCTTGGCACTTTGTCCCGGGATCCTGGCCGTGCAGACGACCCGCAAACCCCCACGGCCGATTTGTATGCACAACGATAGTGAGCAATGTCGCTCCTGAATGCATACTCGCCAAACGCCAGTTGTGTCTGCTGGTCAATTGACATCGGATACAGAATGAAAAACGATCGGTGGTGACACTCCGCGTTTGACGCGGCGGCCACGCCTGGGGTCGGGCGGCCCAGGATGCCGGGTGGGTTGGGACCCACCACTCACTGTACGCTCGAGAAGGAGGTGATTCTGTGGACGACTACAGTAGAGATTTTGCGGAGGTGGCGTCCTCGTAGATTCCTCCAACGCGCAGTGGTGGCACAATAGGAAGGATCCAGAACGGGGCAACCCACCGCCGCCGACGCAGACCGTAAAGGGTCCCGATCCCGCGGGGGTCGGGGCCCATTTTTCTACTGGGACACTTGATCCACGCTCGCTTTGGTGTCGCGCCCCCCAAAGAGAATGGTGGCAACGAAAGGCCGCCTTCGGCCAGTCTTACCAAATAGCAACCACCATTCCGAACGATGCGAGTCAACCGGTACTCAAGTGTAATGACTACGCGAAGTTTTCGTTGAACTCCTTCAGTTGCTGTACGCTGCCGAGCAAGAAGAGTGTCGCTCCAGCCTCTAGCTTCATCGACGCTCGGAGACTGGTCACCAGTTGGTCATTCTGTTGAACCGCAACCACAGAGAGTCCTGTGCGTGAACCGATCTCGCTCTCGGCTAGCGTCTTGTTCCTCAACGACGGCGGCAGCTTGACCGAGAGCAGCTCAGCGTCTTCTCCCAAAATCACGAGCTCGTGTCCTTCAATAAGAGAAACCACAGCTTCCGCGCCGAGGGACGCGTAGCTAAGTACGAAGTCTGCCCCCGCACGACGGATGGCTTCGAGGTTCCGGTGGTGCGTAATCCGGCTCATGATACGGAGATCCGGTTTGAGCCGACGACAGTAAACGGCAAGGTACACGTTCATAGCATCATCGCTTGTAGTAAGAAGCACGGCCGGTGCGTCTTCAAGCCCTGCCTTCATCAGGGCCTGGCGGTCGTTGGCGTCGCCGTCAAAGACACGATCCGCGACGTTCATCAGACGCTCCTGCGCCTGTGGATCCCGCTCAAGCACGTGGACGGGGATGCCCTTGCGCTTGAACGCACGGGTGGCAGCGTATCCGACGGCGCCTGCACCGATGACCAGAATGGGCACCTTAGCTGGGACCTTAGGTTTAAGGAAACTCTGAAGCATCGTCAAGTTTTCCGAGGTGCCGACAACCACTATGACGCTCTTGCTGGTGATCGGGGTTTGAGGATAGGCGGGCATCAATTGTCCGCCGTCCGACACACCGACAATGTTGATCCCCGTCCGTTCCCGCAGCTGTGTTTCGCGAACCGCCAGGTCGGCAAACGGCGTGTCGCGCGCTGAGAATTCGGCGACCTGTAATCCTTTGAAGGAGCCGATTATGTCAACCGTGCCAAGGCCATCACTCGCTCGGTTTGCCAGGTACTCTCCCAAGCGTACGTGCAGCGACAAAACATGATCGCAGCCGCTCAGCTCTAGGATGTCGATTGAGTCCTCGTGCTCGACGAAGCTAACGATCGGCACATCGCTAGAAACCTCGCGCGTGGTCAGCGTGATGTTTGTATTCGTCGTATCCTCGTGGTTAGCGAGCAGCATGCGGGCCTGTTGTGCCTGCAATCCTTCGTAGGTCGTCCGGCTATCAAGGTCGCCGGTTACCACGGAAATCCCTTGGTCCACAAGATGCGCCGCCACCGCTGGATCTGGCTCGACAACGTAGTACGGGATCCCCTCTGGGGAGATTCTTTCGATGAGAGCAGCTGCGATTTCATCATAGCGACTGATGATGACGTGATCCCGGACACTGGTTGGAACTCGCCGTGGCGCGCGGAGACGCACCTGGCTTTCGAGCCAGGGTGCGTAGATAAAGCGGATGAAGGTAAACGGCAGCACGACCAGTAGCAGCAGCAACCCTGACATCAACACTGCGAGACTAAACAGTCGTCCGACGTCGCTAACAAAGACCACGTCGCCGACGCCGAGCGTGGTCATCGTGACCAGCGTCCAATAGACGGCAGTGATCCACGAGTGAGATTGCTCTTCCACTTGAACCATAATCACTTGGAAGAGCACCGTGTAGAGAGAGATGACCGCTATTAGAAAGAGGGCATAACGAAGGAGCACCGGGGTTCTTCGCTGCGACTCACCGGCGCCGAGAATGCTAGTCAGGTCGTTCTTGAGGAACTTCATGCCAACCTTACATAGTAGAAGAAACCTGTGCCATCTGCGGACTGGCTATTTACCCAGGTTGAGTGCAGCGATCTCTTTCCGGTCGCGCACGTACAGTGTGCTGCCGACAAGAGTCGGAGGAGTCCACGCGTTTTCTGTTAGCAGCGCCTTGCGCGCGTGCACATTAATCCCACGATCCGAGACCGACGCCACCGCGATCTCACCATCTTCGTCGACGAGTACCAATACACCGTCTGCGTGAATCAGATGAGCTCTTGCGAAGCTACGCTCTCGCCACAGCTCCTTTCCAGTCGCAGCGTCGAGTGCGGTCAAGAAAGCAGGACCAAAGTCACCGCTGCTGCCAAGCACCAGATCGCCGATCCGGAGTGCGTTACTGAAGTGAACCCGCGTCCTGTTAGTAGTCCACAGCTCATCAACAGCTGTGTTGTTACCGTCTCGGTGGAGTTGAACCATCCGGCTCCCGCCGTTGTAGGCAGATGAGACGAATAGACGTTGGTCGTCACCCCAGACCGGCATGCTGAGATTCAGACCGAGGTCATTCGCATGCGGATGACTCCACAGCCATTCACCATCGCCAGCATCGAGGCCAACGATCTCTTGCTGTCCCCACACGACGAGTTGGTCACTTTCGTCGACGGTAATCAGGATGGGTGACCCTGGTCCAAGTGGGAACGATCCACTCTGCCAGACAACCGCGCCCGTCTCTCGATCGAAGGCAACGACACCGTGGCTGCCGCCACCCATTGGCACGATGATGGTACCCTCGTACGCAATCGGGCTAGAGGCGAACGCGTTGTAACCGACCAAGTCGAATTGGTCCACGAGGTCGTGGGACCAACGGAGCTTGCCGGACCGAAGATCGAGTGCATGGAAGTGGCCATTGACGCCGACCGCGTAGACAATGTTGTCTGCGATCAGTGGTGAGGAGTAAGGGCCAGGCCCCGCGGAGTTGAGCCAGATGTCAAAGTACCCGTCGTGAACCAGCGGTGCATCGTACGAGTATTCCCACTGCGTATCGCCGGTACGAGCGTCGAGCCCGACAATAATCTCATTGTCGCCACTCCGGTACATCGTCACCAGAGTGTTATCCTGGACGAGAATAGCCGAGTAGCCCTCACCTAATGTTCGGCGCCAGAGTTCCGGAGGGCCGCTGTCTGGCCATGCGCGCGCCAGCGTTTCGGACTCTATGTGGAAGTTGCGCGCCGGGCCACCCCACTGTGGCCACGACGATACGGCCTCTTGCGCCGCCGTGTTGGCACAGGCAACGGCGAAAACGATCATCAACGTCAATGTTGTGGCGAGTCGAAGTATCACTACTCTTAGCATGTCAGGATGGAGTGAATTCCTCAACGCATAACTAGCACGTGCACGTTACGATCCGCTAGGGTAACAAAATGTCTTCCAAGCTCACACTAGAACGCGTACTGGCGCGACCTGTTCTGCTGCCGCTCGACCGCCCAATTGTTGCTCGTATTGCGACCGTCACCGAGTGGCCGATCATCTTGATCGACCTATACACGGCAGAAGGGATCATCGGGCGAAGTTATCTTGAGCCCTACACGGCGAAGACGATGGAATACCTCGTCCCGGCACTTCAGGACCTCGGCACCCTCCTCAAGGGACAGCAGATTGCACCGGTCGACCTCTACTACGCAGCGCGAAAATCTCTACAGTTCGTTGGCTACGAAGGAATGTCCGCGATCGCCGTCTCTGGCCTTGACATGGCCGCGTGGGACGCAGCGGCCAAAGCGACGGGACAACCCCTTTGTGAGTTGCTTGGAGGCTCAGTGGGTTCGGTACGTGCGTACAACAGCAACGGCCTATGGCTTCACGAGCCGGCTGTCGTAGCAAAGGAAGCAGCGGCGTTACGAGACGAGGGGGGCTTCACTGGTCTGAAGTTACGGCTCGGACGTGAGCGGATCAGCGACGACCTGGATACCATCGCGGCAGTGCGCGAATCGGTCGGCCAAGACATGCACCTAATGGTTGATTTTAATCAAGGACTTGACCTGGCAGAGGCCATGCACCGCTGTGAATCAATCGATGACCTTGGTCTGACCTGGATCGAGGAACCAATCGTGTACGACGACTTTGACAGTTACCACAAACTGGCAGCCGATCTTAAAACACCGATACAGATCGGCGAAAACTTCTACGGTCCTCGATCGCTACACCGTGCGATCCAGATGGAAGCGTGTGACTATGTGATGCCTGACTTCATGCGGATTGGCGGTGTAACGGGATGGCTGCGCGCAGCCGCGGTTGCTGGTGCTGCAGGTGTGCCTGTGTCGACGCATCTCTATCCCGAGGTTGCCGCGCACGTGATGCGTGTCACCGAAACGGCACACTGGCTCGAATGGCAGAGCTGGGCCAACCCTATCCTGAAGCAACCGTATGATGTTCGAGAAGGAGAGCTACACATTCCGAAGGTCCCTGGAGTGGGCCTCGAGTGGGCTGAAGATGCTGTCGCAGCACACAGCGTCTGACCAGTCAGGCAACCCTAGCGGGCGTGGGTTTCGCGAACGTCGTCAATCTGGTCACATATTGACAGGAGGAGTTGTTCCTCTGCCGGATGCACCCTGCGACTCCGCTGCATCTTTCGTGCGGAAGGAACTTCGGCGCGAATCCGTCTACCCACGA
>Ga0310342_100001874_pt1 | contig 13354 bp, 16 predicted proteins | sample S15DNA20500_MG_FD_206155 | JGI IMG/M metagenome (GOLD analysis project Ga0310342, IMG submission 206155) | Marine microbial communities from station ALOHA, North Pacific Subtropical Gyre - S1503-DNA-20-500_MG | ecosystem: Environmental > Aquatic > Marine > Oceanic | place: Pacific Ocean: North... | reverse complement strand
AGAACAATAAATCTTTTGTCTACCTTTGTAACGCCAAGGAAGTGTAGCATCACACTGTATACATTTATGCTGTTCTTCTCTTCTCATATATAAAGTCGTTGGTTATATAGTATATAAAGGTTTAGCAGTCAAATCCCATTCTATAACAATAATCATAGAATCCATCACGACTTGTATCAGTTCCAGCAATTATTTGTGGTAGTTCTATTCCAGTTCCACCCTGAGCAGTCACTCCTATAGAGAGTACTAACCCTAATACTAAAAATGTTATTACTATTCCAAGTATACTATCCTTCATCTTCGTTCACAGTGTAATTAATTCCCCATGAATTTACATTCCACTCTGGAACTCCTTTCTTTAGTTTCTTTTTTCCACCACCATAAATTTTTCTAAACTGATCTGATTTATCTTTTGGATGTGAAGTCTCACCCTCTACTACGTGTGGTTCTTTTACTTTGGCTGGTGATTTCTTATCCTCTATCTCTTTATCATGATGACCTTTTGCGTCTTCTCTTGGTAAGTTTCCTATACACTCTACACATAAATGTGGTCTTTCTTCATAACCAGTATCTTCTGAAACATCTAATGGTGTGTCTGTACTTATAGCACCATAAGCTCCATGCTCTACGTCTGACTTGGTTGCGTGTACTTTACCACAACTAACACATTTTTTTCCTTTCTTCTTTTTCTTCTTTGCTGCTTGTTGTGAATATCCACCTTCTTTAAAATCATCACTGTATCCTTTCTCAGTACCTTCTCTTTTTCCATAAACATGATCTGATCCTTCTGGATGTACGTTTCCACATCTTCTACACCTGCCTTTTTTACCTCTTGTATGAGATCTTGAACCACCATAGTCACCATCTTTCTTTAATCCCTCAGCTTGTTCGTCTTCAGTTGTTGGGTTGTTTGCTGCTAATGATTGGTCTTGATCTCTATGTGTTTTAGTTTCATCGTCTCTTGATACTCCTGCCTCTGATGTAGAACCAGTGAATTTTGTTAATACCTCTCTCAACTCTACTGGTAAATTATGCCAGTCTTTTGTTATGAATCTAGCAGAGGGTGCGTGTGCTTTTTCAAGTACTTCACCTCTCTCACTAGAATCCATAGCATCCCATGTCTTATTTAATACTATATCCTTAACGAAAAATGTATCATTTATATGAATATCCTCAAAATCTCCATCATCTTTAGCAACCATAACATATTCATTGCTCATTTTAACAACGATTCCTCTACCTTCTATACCATTCTGATAGTAATGTATGTCGTCACCGACTTTGGTATGGTTTATTCTGTTCATCGTTACTTTTTTATTGCCCTTACCACCTATATAAGTTTCTTTGTCATTAACTACATTGTTTGGTACTACATTTTCAGTAGATGAATTACCTGCTCCGAAACCATCTCTATATATAAAGGTCGTTCCAACACCCTTTAGTGTTTTATATGCCATAAATCTCACTATACCATGCTTTGATTGCTGCTATTTTAGGTGCTCTACTACCTGTATCTATTTTCTTCCCTGATCTTTTTGCCTGTGCTTCTGCTGCCTGTTGCCTTCTATATGTTTCACCACTTGCTGGTTTTGGATTTTGTTTTGAGCCTCTACCTACAGATTCTCTTTTCTGCTGCTGTATTTTCTTTTGATATTTCTTCCATTGTTTTTTACCCATTGGTTTTCTTTCTGGTAATTTTCTTTTTTCATCTTGTGATTGTAATGCCTGACCACTAGATCCAGCATTAGCAGGTTGTTTTACTGCCTGTGCCTCTCCCTGTGATCTGTCTTTTACTGGCTTTGCTGGTGCTCGTTTTGGTACTTTCTGATTTCCAACTTGTTGTTTGAATGGTTGTCCTAATCCAGCAGGATTTGGTTTCACCTGCATTTTAGGTTGATATTGAGATGCTAGTCCAGCCATACCACCTGATGGGTTTGCAGATGGAGTAGATGTTGGCTTTTGTCTTTGCTTTGCACCACGACCTGTAGTACCCTTTGATCCTCTTTTACTAAATGGTAATTTTTTACCACTTACTAAAGATTGTACTTGTCCAACCTTTCTACCTTTAGGTTGTTTGAAAGGTGCTGCAGGTGATCTTCTTCTACCTCCCCCTGTTGGTTGTGCTCCAATAGGTTCTTCTTCTGATTGTGGATCACCTCTAATTTTATTATGAAAACCTAATAATGATTTGTAGAAAGAATATTCCTTTGTATCAGGATGATCCATTCTATGCTTTTCACCCACTGTATATTCTGGTTTACTTGATTCCTCTTTCTGTTCTTTAATATGATCTGCTATAGTTTTGACATCATCTTCCCATGTTAATTTTCCTATTTTCTTCTGTCCTTTTTTACCCCTCTTGAATGGATTGCTTATCTTTCTTGTCTCAAAAATAGGTAATGTCTCTTTACGATAAGTTGCAAATATATCTGGTGCTTCTAAGTCCTCAGCATCTACTTCTCTCTGATATTCAAGCTCTCTTTCTGCAGCAGGAACTCTTCCCTCATCTTCAGGTTTCTTTATCTCATCCTCAATCTCTGGAACTTCTTCCTCTATATCCATTGGTTTTGATTCAGATGCCATGTTTTAATATCTCCTATATATATTTAAAGATTAACCAAACAGTGCTTTCTGCAAAGCTTTGCCCATTTCTACTACGTGCCACTCATTACCCTTGAATGCTGCCCTACAGGCTAATACTAGGCTGTCTGCGTAGTCGTCATGTTCGTCAGATTTGATCTTCATTATACCTGTTTCGGTATATTCCCTTCGTAAATACGAGAGTTGATAGACCAGTTTGTTAACTTCTCTTAATTTTACCCTATGATTTTCAAATAATAGCCTTAAATTTCTATACATATCTGCCTTCTCCTGCAGTGTGAAAGTGACACCCCTACATGGTAAGCCCTGATTTCTACATAAGTCCATCAGACCACCACCCAAGCCTGTCTCATCTATGTAAATTGTCTCTACATTATATCTATTGGCAAAATCCCCTACCCTTCCAGCGACATCTACCACGTTAGATTGGCTCTCTGCTGCCACTTCAACTACAAAGCATACGTCATTTTCATCTAATGCTGTTATGGTGTATACAGTTTCATCTCTTCCTGTTCTTGCTACGTCTACACCCATGTAATGTGATACTCTGCCTTTTGGTCTAGCGTCTGATATTGCTTCCATTATCAAACTATTAGGTATTAAAGCGTCACCAATATCTAGGAATTCACCCTCGACTTCTTGGACATATTCCTCTCTGGTAAGTTTCTTTATCTCTTCTACAAATATAGGATCTTCCTGAACTAGTGGGTTATCTGTAGACTTTACGTGAAACTCTGTCCACATTCCTTCTGGACTTTTTGGCTTTGAATTCATACAAGCCTCATAGAAGTATCCAGCCTTACTGAATGGTGTAGATGTAAGCCACACCCTAGCCTTTGTAGCCATACCTGAAGGTAGGAAAGCCCTAAGTATATCAGTCTTAATAAAGGAGCACTCGTCTGCTATTATACAGTGAGGTGAATAACCTCTCAAACTTACACCAGTTTCACCTGTAGCCCTAGTGATTATCTTTGATTGTCCTGTGTTATCTAGAAACCTAACCCATAATTCTGTCTGTGTATTCCTTGTAACAAACCCACTAAGAAACTCATTCTTCAGTATCATATCTCTTATTCTGTTAAACATGATTGTAGCCTGATTTTGGGTAGGTGCTGCTATGACTATGGTACATTCATCCTTTATTGAGTCAAGCATTAATGGTGCAAAGAATGCAAAATGTATAGTCTTGACTGCTGTAGACATGGTTTTGCCCACCTGCCTACCACTCCTGTAAACAATAAATCTATCATCACAATCTACATATTTTTTATTGTATGGAAATAATTTATGGTCTAGAAATATCTCACTAAACTTACTTGGTTTTCTTGCACAGTCAGCTATTGTCTGGACAAAATTCTTTCTTTCTTCTAATACTTGTTTGCTTGGTTTAGCCATGACACTTACACTTACACTCCATCATTTCTGCGATAACCTCATCAGTACAATGCCCACATTGAAAACAACAATATCCTCTAGTCATGACAGTTACACTCACAATCTACATCTCTTATCATAGATACTTCAGGATAATGTCCACATTTTACACAGTATTTATCATTAGGGTATTGATGATTAACATCATTCAATCTTTCAAACTCAGACAGGTTTGCATTAACCACTGCCGATCACCATATGCTTAGATTTAATATGTAATATTACCTCATCTACACAGCAGAATTCCTTACCACAATGTATACAATGTCTTACATCGTCATATGCTGGTGTCATTTTGATCCCCTGTAATCCCATCTACCTGTACCTACTTTGTTCTTTCTATTCTTCCATAGACAATAGTAATAACCTATAGTAACTCCACCTAGTAAATAACATCCACAAAGAAACCATGTAAATAATCCGTCTTCCATCAGTCTGTCCTCTGAGCCTTTATCTGTTTGAAGATACTTTCTATATCTCCCTTACTGTCATACTTTGTTTTCTCTGATAATACTATCTTACTGTTTAATTCATTGATAGATTTAACCACATTTAGTAGGGTGTTTATCTCAGATTTTGTGTTCCTATCAGGTATGTTACCATCAAATTTAGATTCTGCTAGAGCCATCAATACGTTTTCAAATGATAATTTTGCTAACATATCAAGCATTGATTTAACATCTTCTGGATTTCTTGTATCCAACTCATTGATGAATTTTACAAAATCTTCACGAATTGCACATACTGCACCAGCCTCATACTTTGGACATTTTCCATTACCACCAGTATCAATAGATCTATATACACATTGGTCACAATATGCAGGTATATTGGCAGTTCTCAAATGCTTCGCAGAGTTGAATGGTGATACTGTCTTCCTCTTATCAAGTACAACCTTACCACCCTTGCCTATAGGCTTAATCTTAAATAGCTTATCATCACTCATGTTTGTTTCTATTATTGTTAATTTATAAAGTTTTCTTCGTAGCAGTTAAGTGCCTTACACATAGGCATAAATAGTAGTGCTACAGGTGCTTTCAACAGGTGATAATAATCATTGTTTAATATACCATCCTTTGTTATACCTATCTTTTCTAAATTCTCTTTATATACTTCCAATGCATGGTTAAGCATAGGTTTCATTGCCTTACCCTTCTCACCAAAGAACATAGAGTATGTTGTGTTGGCACTCCACACCTCTGTCTTCTTTGACATAGCAGCAGATATCCAAGCACTTGTATCTATACTGTCAAACACTCTATTCATAACAAACTTGCCCTTAGCTAATCCATGATATTTTAGATTTCTAGGGAGTTTTCTTATCTGATCTTCGGTTTCATCATAACCATGTATCTCACCAAGACCTATTAAACTTCCTGATTCTGGTCTAATCCTACTTATATGTGATAAATAATTCTTTTGTAATACAGGAACAGTCCAATCTATACCTTCTTTTCTCTCTCTTTCTAAGTATTTTATTGTAGAATCCATATCATATCTTACATCGTATTGTGTGGCTAAGTCATAATATTCTTTTTTTGTTCGTAAATACGCATAGTAATCATCAGCCTTTGTCTCAGTTCCAGCCACCACAAAAATGGAATCGAACTTATCCCTGAATTTAGTTATGTTTGCATACGAATGCCTGAATGAGAGCATAACATTCTTTACACCACATTGAATTAATGCTTCTCTGGTAGCCTTGTTATTCGTATTAAAATATATCTTCAACGTAGATCTTCATCATCTGACGTTAACATCCATGTCAAAGCCCTTATAACTCCACGCCTTTCATCATCACTCATGGTGACAAATTTATGAGGTATATGAAATTCTGCTGGATCTATCTCTTCATGTACCAATTTCTCTTTCTGATATAATACCATGTCTCTTACTCTAGACTCATCTAGCATGATCAAATTCATCCTCACTAAAACATCTTGAGGCGTATGGACACATACCATCACAAAGATAACATTTTGTTCTTTCTGGTAACTTAGTTTCTGCCATTGAATCTTTTATAATCTTTGCCTTTACTATCATATCCTTTAATGTTTCTTCTATTGGACTTAGTTTGAAAGCCAAAACTGTGGGTTTATCTCTCTTTTCTCTATTAATTGAATTAGAAATATATATCACAGCACCATGTTTTGAGTCAATATCGTAACATTTTTTTAACAAAACTCGATATCTGTTAATCTGGTCTATATGAGACTCACTTGGTTTACCATACCTACCTGCAAAATAGTCTATTGATCCTGTTGTTTTCTTATCTGTGATAACCCACTCACCATTAACCTTAACCAAATCATCAATAGATCCATATATAATATCCATGTGTTTTGGATCGTTTTCTGGTATAGCCTTAGCCTGTTTATATGTCAATGCTTCATCTCTAGTGTAGTCATAAGCCAAGAACATCTCATGATATTTATCATCTGTAGCAACCATAGATAGATTGTGAACAGCCTGACCTATGTAAAGACTACGCATATCTTCAGTATCCATTCCTGTATCTGGTAGTAATTTTTTATAAATAACATTTCTCATACATGGTTTTATTAGATCAGAAACATGAATCCTGCCAAGTCTTTCAGTATTCATACCATCAGTTTGTGCTCTTCTGAATTCAAAATAAATTTTTTCCTTGATTTGATCCAATGTCAACATGGATAGTAAGGTTTAATTACTTAATATAAACCTATGTAATAACTCTTTTTCCACGACTGGTACAGTCACATAGGTCACACCCATCATTATGATAATGATTTGCCTGATGATGACCACATAATTCACAAACTCCCCCTGATGTTTGTACTATATTTCCCATTAATAACTCTCCTCTATAGTGAAATTAAAAGATTGTGTCTGTTCAACCATAACTCCTGTAGAGTTTTTAAGTTCTACTTCACCTTCCCAATTACCTGCATTTGTTATTGCTGTATCAGTTGCAGATAAAGCATATATTATTATTCCATTAGTCCTATCATCATATGTTATAGCACCATTTATTATAAGAGTTCCACTTGGCTTCCAAACCTTCCAAACCCCTGTGGCGTATGTGTTTGTATCAGTTAATGATTTTGCAACTCCAGTAGAGTCAGTAATTGTGAGTGATAATGTAGCCCTACTACCAGCCTTTACTCTATATTCGGTTGCTCTTCCTATCATATTCATGCTCATCGGTCAGCACCTTTAACACTCCTACCACGTTTATAAGTTTTAGCAGATTGTCCTCTTCTGAATAGTTTTGCTATTCTTCTAATTCTTACGAATCCTTCTCTCTTTAGTCTTCCAGTGAAGTGTGATATACTCATAGATTCTGCTACCATCCTGACGAATCCTGATACATGGTGCTCAGCTTCTGCCAAACTAAGTGATTCAGATATAACTCTTAATATAGTGACCATTTTTTGGTTGACTTCTGATATAGCCATATTCTCTGATAGTGTTCTTAGCCTTACCCTGAGATTTTGTGTTACTTCTGATATACCTGTAGACTCTGCTAATACTCTTATCATTGATCTTATTCTATCATTGGTTTCTGTCACACCAATATTAAATTCTAAGATTCTTGACAATGCTCTGACTCTATCATTAGTTTCTGTCACTCCAATGTTAAATGTAAACACTCTCATTAATGCCCTTACCCTATCATTCGTCTCTGTTATTCCTAATGCTTCCTGCAATGTTCTAACGACATCTCTAATCCTGCCACCGAAATGTGATATTGCAATATTTTCTGATAATATTCTTATCATTGATCTTACCCTATCATTGGCTTCTGTTATACCTACATTAAATGATAGTATCTGAATTTTTGTGAGTCTTTGCATTTGTGTTTCTACCATGCCAACATTAAATACCAATGTTCTTGCCAATGCTCTGAACCTATCATTGGTTTCTGTTATTCCTAATGCCTCTTCTAGTGTTCTAGCCAAGTCTCTTATTCTACCATTGAAATGTGACACCACCATACTCTCTGATAATGTTCTTATCATTGTTCTCACTCTATAATTAGTTTCTGCTACATCTATTATCTCTGAAAGTATTCTCATTACTGCTCTGATTCTATCATTTGCTTCAGTTATACCTATATTCTCATTTGCAAATCTATATTTTCCTCTTACTCTTACTACTTCAGCTAATGTTCTAAATACAGTATTATTAAATATACTACTGTTAAATACATCAACCACCTGTATACTAATTGTTTCAGCAACAGCATGAACTTTGTTTAATATTCTTGGGAATGTTTCTGTCATTGCTATATCATGTGCAATCATTCTTACAAGTGATCTAACTCTATCATTTGCTTCTGATATACTAATAGAAGAAGATATGATATGGTACTTTGAAAGTCTCTGCATTTGGCTTTCTGTCATCGCAACGTTGAATGCCAGTGTTCTCATCAATGCCCTAATCCTGTCGTTTGCTTCTGCTATTGACAAACTCTCTGCTAGAATTCTAACTACATCTCTTACATTTCCAGTAAAGTGTGATACAGCTACTGTCTCTCCTATTGCCCTAGCCACATCTCTTGCTCTTCCTATACTTTCTGATGATGCTATATTCTCACCTATGAATCTGTATTTACCTCTTGAAAATATAGCTCCTTCCACTATACCTATTGTTTCTAAAGCTACAGTTCTTACTCTACCCATTACTGAGTTTGGAGATACTTCTGTTATACCTACATTTTCTGCTTCTGCCTTTGCTAATGCCCAAGAACTTTGAAATGCAAGGTTGTTAAATGTTTCACTAAATACTGCTGGTATTACATATGAAGGTGTAAATGCTCTTTCGGTATTAAATACGTTAGCCTGAAATACTTTTTGCTTTGCGTGGTTTACTTCTGTTGTTGTGAATACATGGGTTGCAAAAACCGATGGTCTAAAGATAGGTTGTGAACGCACAGTTTAATCACATCTCATTCCACGTATCTGTGCCATCGAACATATAGATTTTTCCAGTATCAGATTCCTCGAAGATTGCTCCGTTAGGTAAATTAGGATAAACTGTTGCTGTTGCTGTTGTTGTGTTTTCCCAAATTTTAAATCCGAAAAGATATGTGTTGTCAGCACTTGTTGATTTACAACCTGTGTAAAAATGTGAAAATTTGTTACTGGCAGAATGTATTGCTGCATCAGTCGTGCTACTACTGTGACAATTACTTGTAGGAAGTGTAATAGTAGTTGTTGTTACTATTGTGCCTGAACTTCCCCCATAATTATAATCTGTTCTATTAGCATCTGAAGCAAATTGGTAAATCGTAATAGTTGGTACATCTATTACAATTCGGTAATAATATAATGTAGTTGCATTTACTCCACCATCAAAAGATTGATTATGATCTGTCGAACCACTTGCTTCCTTACCACGCCATAGGTAGTATCTATGACCACCACTTGAACCATTAGAACCTAGTGTAAATGTTTTATTGTTGTTTGTGATTGTTAAATTATTGAATGGATCAATACCTGAAGCCATTAATGATACCACACCAACAAAAGTCATGTCTGGATTAGCCGAATCCATTTTCCAATCAATATCAATAACCATTTCATCATAGTTGTCAGTTAATGTTATTGCTCTTGATGCTAAGTTAGGTGGAGATGCACCTGTTGTTACTTTTAATGCAGGTTTCGATTCTTCAGTTACCCACGAACAGCTTGTGCCAAGTGTCCAAAGTGATTGATCTGTCATATCATCTTGAACTGTTGGTTGCCCTGTTGTTAACGCTGCACGTTCTGCTGCTGTTCCTATTAGTCTTTCCCCTGCTAAATATTTAACTGCCAATTTCTTTTACCCCATCTTTCTTCTTATTATTTTCCCATGTTTGTAAGTTTGCTAAGCAATCCTTGTACATTGTTGGCGATACTAATTCTTTTGGTATCTGTAATTCGGTTTTCCATTTAGCTACCCATGTTTCTTCCTCATGGTTTTCTTGGTTATTAATGTCAAGTTTAGGATTCTCTTTTAGTAATTTGTCTTTAATTTCTTCCCAATGTTTAATCTCTCTTACTCGTTCTTTAGCATCTCTCTTTGCATTAATCATTTCAAACTCCTTTTCAGTTATGTCAAGTAATAATAATTCCTTATCCAATCTTTCCATTTCTGAATTACCTAACTGTTTAATCTTTAATTCTAATTTTTCTTTGTTAATCTTTGCCCTTGAATATTGTATAGCAGTTCTAACCAATTCTTCCCAGAAAACTAATTCCTCACGAATACATTGAAACCACTTACTTGCAGGTGTGGGAAATTTCTGGTCACTTAATATACCATTTTCCATTATGAATTTTGATCTCCATTTTACCTGATGATCGTGAGCTCTTTTTAATTCGCCTGTGACATTTCTGATATAACTTAAATCATCTTTTGCCAGTACAATGCCCAAGTCAGCAAGTGCCAACTTGTCATAATCTAAATTAGCCACTTGCATTTCCACTACCTCTACATTGATAATCTGTACGTGGGAAAGTATTTCCAGAAGCTGCCCAACCACTAGCTTGTGAATAATCAACACAATTATTAACTGCTGAACCTGTATTTCCTGCCCAACATAAACCATATTCATTACTATTACCTGCACACCCAATTCCGTATGCTGAATATGTACAGTTTTGAGATGTGGCTGACCATGTATCACCACCATTACTAGTATAATATGTTCTATTATCAACCCCTGCTGATCTAGTACCCATACCACCTACACCTTCCGTTGCTGTTCCAAAGTAAATTCCATTGTTAAAATCAAATGGAAATGCTGTTGAATTTGTTGACCAAGCATCTGATGCACCTGAATAGTTTTCAACAGAATCATATTTAGCAAAGCTTGCATCTTCACCACAAACAATTATTGCCGAATCAGGTGTGCCTCTACCACCACCAGCTTCTCGATACACTTTTGACAAAGTATCTAATGTTACCCATGATGATGCACCTAAATATTTACTGCATAAGTCTTTGGCGTGAGCTCCACCACCACCTGTATTTCCACCATAAACAATCATGTTATCTTGTTCACCACCACCTGCTCCATTTGAACCAGCATATATTCCATTTCCAACATTTGCACTGTAAGTATTAGTTGCACCATAATACTTATAGCTTTGCTGGTTTGTATAATTACCCTGTGCCACTTGTGCATTATCAGAATTACCTGCCACAACAGCCATACCAGCATCAAAAGGATAATCCGTTAGTGCTGAACTCCAACCAGCAGCATCAGAATAACTAATAACTGAATTAGCATCAGTTGAACCACCAACAGAAAGTAAGTTTGCATTAACGTAAGAATTTTTCCATTCGGCTGATTGTAGCCAATATGTCTTATAGGTATCTGTTTCTTCAAAGAGTGTATTTTCTGGAAGATTGGTAGAACTAGAAGCAGAAATTAATGCTACCACACCATCATATATATTAACATTATCAACCTGCCATGATGAGCTTGAACCAGCACCACCATCAGCTCTTCCTGAATGATGTAGTGTTGTTAATCCTGACGTAGAACTAGATGTTGCAAGTGTTTGTGGCGAACCAGAAACATGACTTCCTGTATGACTTACTGTTCTAACTTCAAAAGTTATTAAATCAGCAGTATTTCTTATTATAGTACAATAATATTGGGTGTCTGCTGAAATTGCAATAGTAGTACCTCCTGTACTTGATGAACCATTTCTTTGTTTAATTTGCATACCTGTGCTATTCATTTCTATACCAATATGGTCTTGTGTTGCGTTCCAAATTTGACCTGTTCCTGCTGCTACCATAAATGGATAGTGTGCATTAGCACCAGACGTTCTCATAAACTCAAACTGTGCAACCCAAGATGTGTCACTTAATGTCAATCCCAATGCCTTAGTTACACGATTTGCTGAATTATCAGGTATTGCGTTTGCAGATAACTTACCTGATATATGATTGTTAATTGTTATACCACTTCCAGCATTAGTAGTCCAACCTGATGCACTTGTAGCATCATATATGTCAGTAAAGTCAGCACTTGATGCTGCTATGGTTGTGATTAATGTTGCTTTTTCATCTGTTGCCGATGCACTATTTGTATATGTTCCTGATGTTGCATTAAGATTCCAATATGCCTTTAAGTCTGATAGGTCTGCTAATGTAGTTGTCACTATGCCAGTTCCTGAATTTCGTAATGATGCAACCTCACCTGATGTCAATACTCTATTCCAAACACTTACCTCATCAAAATTACCTTTGAAGTCATTACCAAGACCACCACCTAATGAAAATACATGGGCAGGGCTACTTGTTGATGTGCTGTCATTTGCTTTATTACCTGTAATTGCTGTTCCACCATCTTTGTATATTTTAAGATTAGACGATCCTAATGTTTGATCCCATGTGACAACATAGTGATGCCAATTACCATCTTCTTGTAAATAACCTGATGGAGAGTAGGCAGCAACAACTTCTGCTGTACCATAAATATGAAGTCCAAAAGATCCACCTGTACCATTACATCTAAGTGCCATACTTATCTCACTTTCACCATTACCTGTTCCTAATATCAGATCACCATCTGCAATAGCATTACCTGACGAAGCGAGTTTGCACCAAAATGCTATGGAAAATTTACAATCTGTTGTATTCATAAAAGCCCAATCTGCATTTGTTGAACCTGCATAAGTATAACCACCTGATGTACCTGTGTACCACCCCTTATCTAATATTCCTGTAATATTTTGTGTTCCACCACTATTTGTCATATCTGCACTACTTCCTAAACCATCTGAAGCTCCTGCTGTACTACTTCCCCTTATTCGTTTAGCATCGAGATATTTAATGGTCAAGGATTTACCTCACTGTCTAACCATGTTTCTAATTCTGCGATTTCACCACTTGAAAGTGCTTTATTGTAAATTAAAACGTGCATTATCTTTTGTTCCCAAGGTGTTCCTGCATTACGATCAGTTCCTACTGTCATTGGTGTAAAACTATCTGAACCTGCATTACCTGTGGCAGCAGATGATCCATTAATTCTAATTTCACTACTTGCACCATTAAAAACACCAACTGAATAACCCCAATTAGTAGGTATGGTTGCATCAGTAAAACTAAGGTCTGCACCTGCATGAATACGCCATGAATTAGCAGTTGAGTTTTTAATGAATATTGCTCTATTACTACTATCGTTACTATCATATCCAACTCTTTCTGTGCCATTGGCTGCAAAAACCCATGCTGTCACTATTGTATATGGTTGTGCTAACGTAAGACCAAAATCAGTTTGCATATATGCACCTGCAGGTGCACCAAAATTAATCACATCTCTACCATTACGATCATC
>Ga0310342_100001870_pt1 | contig 13361 bp, 11 predicted proteins | sample S15DNA20500_MG_FD_206155 | JGI IMG/M metagenome (GOLD analysis project Ga0310342, IMG submission 206155) | Marine microbial communities from station ALOHA, North Pacific Subtropical Gyre - S1503-DNA-20-500_MG | ecosystem: Environmental > Aquatic > Marine > Oceanic | place: Pacific Ocean: North... | reverse complement strand
ATCAACAACGCAGGCATCCTCACTCGCGAGAGCCTGGAGTCGATGGACTTCGATTCGATTCGACTCCAGCTTGAGGTCAACGCGCTGGGGCCCCTTCGTGTGACCCATGCCTTGCTGCCTCAGCTGGGACCCGGGGCGAAGGTCGGCATCATCACCAGCCGCATGGGATCCATCAGCGACAACACCTCAGGCAGTCGATACGGCTACCGAATGAGCAAGGCGGCGGTCAACATGGTGGGGGTGTCCCTTTCCAAGGACCTGGCAGAGCGCGGAATCGCGGTGGCCCTGCTCCACCCCGGCTATGTCCGGACCGAGATGACCAACCACAGTGGGCTCATCGATCCTCCGGAGTCCGTGGCGGGACTATTGGACCGCATGGACGAGCTGAGCATGGCGACTACTGGTTCCTTCTGGCACGCCAATGGAGAAGTTCTGCCCTGGTGAGCCAGGGACGGAACTAGATGGCACTACCGCCACTACGCAATACCTGGATTGTCTGACGGGTTTTCTTGCCGCACCTGCAACCCTTGAGTCCCATGAAGCCAACGCTACCCACCCGCATTCGCTCCGATTTGTTCGCCGGTATCTTGGTGATGGTTCCAGTCGGCATCACCCTGTGGATGCTGTTCGCGCTCGTAGATCTGGCGGATGGCGTGATCCGCGCCCTTCCTCCCGTGCTCCGGCCCGAGACGCATCTGGGCTATCCAATTCCTGGGCTGGGTGTGATCGTCACGCTCCTGATGCTGTTCCTGGTCGGTTTGGGGATGCGCTACTACGCAGGCCAGCGCGTGGTCGAGACCCTGGAGGGGTGGCTGGCACGGGTACCGCTGGCCAACGGGATCTACCAGGGCATCAAGCAGGTGGTGCAGACTGTCGCGGCGAACAAGGGCGCCCAATTCCGGCAGGTGGTGCTCGTGGAGTACCCACGTCGGGACTTGTACTGCCTGGCCTTTGTGACCAACCTGGACAGCTTCATGACCGTCGACGGTGTGGACCCCGCCGAGGTGCTGGTGAGCATTTTTCTGCCGACCACGCCCAACCCGACCAGCGGCTTCTATCTGCTGGTACCCCAGCGGGATCTACGGAAGGTGAACATCTCCATCGAGGAAGCCTTCAAGCTGATCATGTCTGCGGGCATTGTCACGCCCGAGGGCGATCGAGTGGCGAACCTGTGGCTGGACTTAGAGGATGGGCGCCTGACCCCTCCCGAGCAAGGCCCGTAAGCCTGCCGACACCGGTGGCCGCTGTCGGCGACCCACCGCTTCATTCCGCGTCTGCCGCCTCGGTCTCGTGGGTGGTTCCTACGCCTCGGACGTACCTGGTGCGCCGAACCTTGTTGCCATCCTCGTCTCTGACCACCACGCGCAACTGGTGGCTGCCGACCTCCAGGGGGAGATCCAGATTCATTCCGATCGTTGTGTCTTGCCCAGCGCCGTAGGCCACCTTGTCCCCCTTCCACCACACGGTCATGCTCCCGACCCGCGTGTCGTCCTGTGCCTTGATGTGCACCCGGAGGTTTCCGATGGGTGCACTGACCGGGGCCGAGACTGTGATCGTCGGGGGAGCGACCGAGGCCACCAGCCCATCGACGGGCACGTTGACAGGTATCCGAAGAACTTCCTGGTATTGCTCTGCCTCGACCCGAAGCTGCAGCGGCAGCACCACGGCATCGGGATTCAGTAGCCGAACCGCGAGGTCCATGCGCTGGGTGGTACCAGGACCAAGTGCGGGCAATCGCGCCTCGCGGTCGATCAGCTCGACACCACTGTCTTCATCCCAGCTGAACCGTGCCCGGACCCCCGTGAGTGCCTGGTCCCCATGGTTGGTCAGCTGCAGTTCGACCCGGTGATGGTCCTCGTGCGGCATCAGCCGGGCCGTGGCTGCCATGGGAGGGCGCTCACGTCCCTCAATCCGGAGCACGACGGTCTCCAGGTCCAGCGGGTCCAGCCCGTCCGCCTCCAGTGAGACGCTGACCTTGTCTTCCCGGTCCGGCCGTCCAATGGGCAGGGCCACCATGGTGGTGCCGGTTCCGCGCTCCTGCGGCGGTAGGAATCCGATGGGAATGGTGACGTTGTTCCAGGGCCGCCGTCGCGCGTCTGTGCGGAGTCGGATCCGCACCTGATAGAGCGGTGCCGGCCCCAGGTTGGTGACGATCGCCTTCACCTCGACTCGCTCGCCGGATCGGGTCGGTGTCGACACGGAGATGTCGGCCGTAGCATCCATGATCGCAGGGACTTCATCGGATGCCCGCCAGTCCAGCCCGCGAAGGCGGAAGGTGTCCACGACCCGCTGCTCGGCCTCGAGCTGCATCAATGGCTTCAGTCGCTCCAGCGAGTCGAGGCCATCCTGTCGGAATGGTCCTGCAGCCTCGCCCAGAATCCTGTAGGCCAGGTCCATCAGCGGGTCAGCGTCGCGATCCGCTTCGCCTTGATCGCGCCAGCCCTGCCGCTCGTCGACATCCAGCAGGACATCTCCGTCCAGGTCGCCCGGGATCCAGGCTCCCGATCGGTTGAAGACAATCCGCTGCACGGTAAGGTCGGGGGTCAGCCCGGTGCCGTGGACCGGCACGTCATCAGAGAGTCGGTATTCGGCCACAGTGAGCTTGAATCGGACCTTTTCATCGCCGCTTCGCAGCATGTAGAGCTTCTGGACAGTGCCCTTTCCGTGGGAGGTCTGTCCCAGGATGATCGCTCGATCCAGCATCGAGAGGGCGCCGGCGAGGATCTCAGAGGCCGATGCGCTGGATCGGTCCTGGAGAATCACGATCGGCACGTCGGGCTCCAGCGGCGGAGAGATGGCGGGGTGTGCGCGGATGGAGCGAAGCAGGTTGGGGACAGGCAGGCCATCTCGGCCAGAGGTCTCTACGATCACCCCTCTGTGGAGGAAGAGATCCGCGGTATCTGCCGCCTGGATCATCGATCCTCCTGAGTTTCCTCGGAGGTCGAGCACGATTCCCAGCAAGGGCAGGCCAGCCACTGTTCCTTGATCCAGATCGGTCACGGCCTGACGGGTCAAGCGGACTGTCTGCTCGCTGAAGTGGTCGATGGTGATGTGGCCGATTCCGTCTTCCCCCAGCGACCAGGTGACGTTGGGGATCTGGACCTCGGCCCGGGTGAACACCAGATCCCGCAGCATGTCCTCACCGGTGGATTCTCGCCGCTCGATCTGCAGCTGTACCCGGCTGCGGACCGGGCCGCGGATCCGCGCCAGCGACTGGCTCACGCTCATTCCCACAGTGGAGATACCGTCGATGCGTCGGATGTGATCATCCGCCAGCAGACCTCCGTGGTGTGCTGGGGTGTCTGGAAAGACCTCCCGGATGACCAACTCACCGTTCTCATTGCCGATGCGTGCTCCGATACCATGAAGCTTTCCCTTGATGCGTTCATCGAAGCGCTCCAGCTTTCGTCGATGCATCACCACGGAGTGTCGGTCCAGGGCCCGGGCCATTCCACGGAGGAGCTCCACCGGCAAATCGGTGGTGTCTGGAAGATCCTCACCCATCGACAGGATGGAGAGCTCCAGGCGCTCCAGGTAGTCGGGCAGTGTGTCGAGGGTAGGGGCGTCCTCTCCACTGATTGGCACCACCGTGGCGGCGTCTCCATCGCCGCGACGCAGATGGATCTGTCCATCCTGGACCTCTGCTATGAGCCATGGGACCGCCGCTTCTGCGGCCTCCGCGGCCTCTGTGATCGCCTCCAGGGGATCGAGGGTGTCCACCGTGAGGTACCGGTCCCGCACAAGGCTCGCCGCCCGCTCGTACATGGCCAGCCCGCTGGCGCTGACCGCCTGGGTCAGCATGAGGAAGAAGATCAACACGCTGCCAATGTCACCCGAACGAGTTTCCTGTGCCACGCTGAGGTGGGTTAATCCGCTTCCATGCGAAAAGATGCACTTCATGATCTGCTCGGTGCACTCCAGGACGACCGCATTTCACTGGAGGAGGCAGCCACCCGTCTTCAAGGGCTGATCAAGCGCACTGATGAACTGGTGGATCTGGACACGGACCGTCCCCGGCGTACGGGCCATCCGGAGGTCATCTATGGCCAAGGCAAGCGTGCCGAGGACATCATCGAGATCCTCGGGCAGTTGCATGCGGCAGAGCAGACGGCGCTGGCCACGAGGGTGGACCAGGAAAAGGCAGAGCGTGTGCTCGCGGCCTTGCCAGAGGTCATCTGGCACGACCGCGCGAGGGTCCTGGAGTATCGCAGCGAGAACCCGGGACCGGATGGGAAGGTGCGGGGTCGGATTGCCATCGTGTGTGCAGGCACCAGCGATTTGCCCGTGGCGGAAGAGGCTGCGGTGATCGCCGAGGCCTTCGGCAATCCAGTGGATCGCTACTGGGATGTCGGCGTGGCTGGGATCCATCGGGTTCTGCGCCACGTGGAGGCACTTCAAGCCGCCACCGTGGTGATCGTGGTGGCGGGAATGGAGGGTGCCCTGGCCAGTGTGGTCGCAGGATTGGTGTCGGGTCCGGTGGTCGCGGTGCCCACCAGCGTGGGCTATGGCGCGAGCTTTGGCGGGGTTGCCGCCCTTCTGGGCATGCTCAATAGCTGTGCGCCTGGGGTCAGCGTGGTCAACATTGACAATGGCTTTGGGGCAGCGGTCCAGGCGTCACGATTCAATCGAGCACCGGACCAATGAGCATCGTGTACCTGGACCCTGTGGGGGGACTGGCTGGCGATATGTTTACCGCCGCGCTCATTGATCTCGGTGCGGATCTTGGCGCCATCCAGCAGGCACTTGCTGCCTTGCCGGTGGATGGGATTGCGGTACGTACAGAATCCTGCATGCGCGGCCCCTTTGCCGCGACCCGGTTCGTGGTGGAAGCAGCCCACGAAGCGCACCATCACCGGACGTGGACCGATATCCAGGCGATGTTGACCGAGGCCGCGCTACCAGCGGGGGTCCAGGAGCGGTCTCTTCAGGTGTTCCAGCGGCTCGCGGAGGCGGAGGCGAGTGTCCATGGGGTGCCCGTGGGGCAGGTGCATTTCCACGAGGTCGGTGCCTGGGACTCCATCGCTGACATTGTGGGAGCAGCCGCTGCGCTGGAGAACCTGGGTGTGGATGCGGTGGTCTCGGGGCCGCCGCCCCTGGGCTCCGGGAGCATCCAGACGGCACACGGCAATATGCCCCTTCCGGCACCAGCGACGGCGGCTCTGCTCCAGGGCTGGCCGGTGCGGCCCGGCCCGGCAGGGGTGGAGTCCACCACGCCCACAGGCGCGGCGATCCTCGCTGCGCTGGCGACTCCGGGTCCCATGCCCGCCATGGTCCTGCGAGGCACCGGTATCGGCGCGGGCACCCGCGACCCGGAAGATCAGCCCAATGTCGTGCGAGCCATGCTCGGCGATAGGGTAGAGACTGTGGATACGCCCCCAGGGCAGGTGGTCCAGATCTGTGCCCAGATGGATGACATGTCCGGTGAGCACCTGCCTCCATTGCTGCGGGCCTTGATGGAGGTCGGGGCCGTGGACGCGTTTGCGCAGCCCATCTTGATGAAGAAGGGCCGCAGCGGCTTGCTGGTGACGGCGCTGGCTTCAGCAGAGGATGCCAGTGGGGTGGAGCGGGCCATGCTGCGCCATGGGACCACGTTCGGTGTTCGGCGCACCCTGGCTCAGCGTACGGTGCTCGATCGCTGGCATGAGCCAGTGCAGACCCCCTGGGGAGAAGTGCGGGTCAAGGTGGGTTCGCTGGACGGAGACATCCTGCATGCAGCTCCGGAGTATGAGGATGTTCAGCGTATCGCTGATACCGCGGATCGCCCGGTGCCAGAGGTCCATGCCGCTGCCCTGAGCGCGTGGCACCACAAGAAGGAGAGAACATGATCCATCTGATTCTCGTGGCCACCCTGGCGCATGCCCAGACCGCCGATGACATCATCGCGGAGGCCCGAAAGACTCAGCGGGTAGACAACGGCATCCAGCAGATCCGCATGGTCCTGACCCACCGGAACGGCAGCAGTCGTGAGCGCCACTTTGAGATGCAGGTGCGCAAGGACGGCGAGGTGGTTCGATCCTATGTTCGCTTCTCCCACCCTACGGATGTGGCGGGCACACAGCTGGTCATGGTGGACCATCCTGAGCAGGTGGACGAACAGCTGCTCTACATGCCGGCCCTCAAGCGGACGAATCGTATTGCTGGAAAGGCTCGAGGTGGATCATTCATGGGGTCGGATTTCTCCTTTGAGGATCTGGAGATCTCGGATGCAAGCGACGCCGTGCACACGCTCGCTGAGGATGGAGAGGGCATCTGGATCATCGACACAGTGCCTGGAGGAGACTCCAGCTATGAGCAGATTCGGTCTCATGTGACCAAGGCCGATCATGTGCCTCGAAAGGTGGAGTTCTACAAGAACGGCGCGGTCATCAAGGTGCTGGAGATCCAGGAGACTGCGGTAGACGGCCAGACCGTAGTTCCGACCCACACGGTCATGCGAAACCTGCAGCGGGGCTCTCAAACAGACCTCCATGTGGAGTCCTACCGGCTCAATGTGCCGGAATCTGAGGTTCCTCTGGAGACCTTCACCGCAGGCTTCATGGAGCGCGGCGGGTAGACGATGCTGACCTGGCTTGTCTTGGGCGGGTCCTTCAGTGGGGTTCACGCCGCTGCTCCGGAGGCGGGTGTGGTGATCGAGCCTGTGGTCGCAGTGGATCTGGCCAATGACCGGCCAGGTGAGGACACGCTGGAGAGCTGGACCTGGATCAGGGCACGAGTTCGGCAGCCTGGGAATCCGGGTTGGTTTGTGGGCATCGATGCAGAGCACCACCTTCGGGATGGCGTAGACCTGGAGGGGACGTGGGCTGTGCGTGTGGCAGAGTCTGGCTGGTCTGGACCGGTGGGCCCGCTTCATCTGCGAGTCGGGAATCTCGTGGAGCGCTGGGGGAAGCTTGATCTCACCTCTGTCGTGGATGTGCTCAACCCCATGGATCTCCGCGCAGGTCCCCTGATGAGCATGGAGTCCACGCGGGTCCCCACTCCCATGGCTCGTCTTCAGGCGGGCGGGAGCAAGATCAGGACAGAGCTGGTCTTGATTCCTTTTGCGGGTTCAGACCGGGCGGAGCTGGTGGGTGGGGACTGGTCTGTGCTTCGCCCGGGCATGCTGGAGGCATTTCTGGCGGAGGCCGCTGGATGGGAAGGCGGTACCTCCATCCTCCTGGAGGAGCCGCTGGCAGCGCTTCAGACGGGCCTGAAGCAAGCGGATCCCAGCACTGTTCGAGGACTGAGCGAGGGACTGGCCCAGTCCGGCCGTCCGGAGGCGCTGCTGTACAACGGTGAGGCGGCGCTTCGACTGGAAATGGAGGGCAGGGGTGTGGATGGCGCGCTGATGGCCGGCGCCCTGCGTGCCCATGCGCCAGCTACCGCACTTGCGCCAGCGCTTCAGTCCATGCTCCAGGCGGAAGAGTGGCCTGCGCTGGATGAAGCCGATGCCATCGTTTCAGCGCTCGAGGAACCGCTGTCCGCGCGATGGCCTCGCACCTGGTTTGCGGGGGGCGAGGTCTCCACCACTGCGGGCCCCATCGGGGTTCGCGCAGAAGGGGGCTGGTGGTCGGACGCGGTGCTCCAGACCTCATGGCTGGGGAGCGTCTTGTCCCCGAAGTTGGCTGCCGGACTTGGCCTGGATTGGGCGCACGGAAGCACCGTGTTCCTCAGTGTGGAGGGCCGGTGGCAGCGGCATCTCTCGCCGCCAGCAGATCTGTTCCTGCAGCGCTCGGAGCAGATCGATCTGGGCGCCGTGCTTCGGGTATCGGCCCTCTCTGATCGCCTGGAACTGATTGCGGCTGGGATGGGCGTGGTGGCCCACGGGGAGTACCTCCTGCGCCCCGAGATAGCCTGGCGGGTCTCGGATCCTCTACAGCTTGGCGTGGGGGCTATCGTGCTTGGAGGCGCGGAAGCACCGCCGGCGACGCTGGGCCAGGCCATGAGATATGGCGGTGGCCCCTTCGCCTACTTTGGCGACAATGACAGCGTCTTCTTCCGCCTACGTTGGATTCAATGATGTGGCCCCTCCTTCTACTTCAGGCCGCCCTGGCCACCGGGATCACGCACGAAGAGGTGCCATGCCCCCTGGATGGCGCACCAGTACGGCGTTTCCATAAGATCAGCGCCAATTCCAACGGGGGCTATGACTCGGATCTCGTGAGCTACTCCACCCTGGGGCAATTCCGTACGCACGCCATTTCTACCTGCCCGGTAGATCTGTACAGCGTGTATGGGGATGACATTGCACAAGCGTTGTCAGAGGAGCAGCGTGCAACTGTGGAGGCCGGCCTGACCAAGGCCAGGGCTTCTCTGGTCGATCCGGACAATCCAGAGATCTGGGAACGATACTTGATTGCTGCTCAGGTATACACGTCGCTTGGACGAGATCCCCTGGAGGTAGCGCAGATCTACGTGGAGGGGAGCTGGACCGTGCGGGATGCGGCGGTCGGCGTGTATGTCGGCGGGCTGAATGGACCTCAGGCCGCCAAGATGATCCTCTCGGCTGGCGAGGGCGAGCTGTTGAAGCCGCTGAGCGCCGAGAACCGCAAGACGGTGCTGTACAGCATGGCGAGAGTGGCCCACAGGGCAGGGTATGGCGACCAGCGCAAGCGCTACCTGGATCAGTTCCTCGCCGTGGATGGAATCACCACGCTGGAGCGGGACTCAGCGGCCAGGTTCAGTCGCCTGGCACGAGAGGTCGAGCCTGCGCTGCAGGACCAGGCGATTGCCGCCTACCGGCGAGGCCTGGAGTCCAAGGCACTGGACCTGCTGGAGCGAGCCCATGCCACCTACATGCTGGCCGATCTGCTTCGTCGGCGAGGCCAGTACGCAGAGGCCCTGGAGCGCTATCAGGAGGTCGTGGGGATCGAGGGTACCCCCGCCGGCATGCTTGACATGGCTCGCTTCTTTGTCGAGGAACTCAAGGGGTGACTTCCGTGATTCTGGATGCCAGCCTCAGCCTGCGCTAAGTCTGCGTATGCGCATCGGGTTTCTCATCTCCAGTGCTGCGGTAGTCCGGCCTACCTGGACCACGGCGCACCTGGCTCATGCCGCCTTGCAGGATCAGCACCGAGTGCGGATCATCGAGGTGGGGGACATGGAGATTACGGCCCATGGTCGGCTGGTGGCTCGGACCCATGTGCTCGACGCACCGCTGGACAGTGCAGCGGAACTCGCCGGGCGCTTGTCCAGTCGAAAGCTCAGCTGCAGGTACGTAGAGCTCAGCACCCTGGACATGCTGCTGCTTCGGGCCAATCCGATGTCCACTCACGTCTTGGGCATGTCGCTCCTGGCGGCAGAGCAGGGGGTTCGTGTCCACAATGATCCGACGGGTATCGTTCGAACACGGAACAAGGCCTGGCTCGCGTCCTTGCCGGACATTCCGCGGCCACGGACCATTGTGACCCGGGAGCTCTCCAGTGCTCGGCTGTTCTCGGAGAACCTGGACACCGATGTGGTGCTCAAGCCCGTAGTGGGAAGCGGGGGGCGAGGCGTGGTCCGGGTTCCGCGCGGCAATGCCCGGAAGCTCGCGCAGTGCTTTGCCAATATCTCGCGGCAATTCGCCGGACCTCTGGTGGTGCAGGCCTATGCGGCGGCGGCCGATCAGGGAGAGAAGCGGGTGTTCTGGGTGGACGGTCAGATCGTTGGCGCCTACCTCCGCACCCGAGCGCCCGGCGCCTTCCTCCACAACCTTCAGCAAGGGGCCACACCGACGCCGTGCGCGATCTCAAAGGAGGATCAGACCATCTCGGATGCGATCACTCCGCATCTCTTGCGGAACGGAATTCGTATCGCAGGCCTCGACATCATCGGGGGTGAGTTAATCGAAGTGAACACGCTCAATCCTGGGGGTGTTCATTATGCTGAGACTTTCCGCATCGGTGAAGACCCAAAGACCCCCGGCGGCACGATTGCGGCGCGGGTCATCCGAATGCTGACTACACTGCCCACCTGGAACATTGCAGAGGCCAATCCCGCATGAGCCGACGTTCGCATGAGAGAGATGATTATGCTCAGGCACTGGGCACCCTGTCCCGTAAGCAGGTCCAGGATGCTATTCGCCGAGGCACCAGTCTTGAGGGCGCAGACCTCCGGGGGGTAGACCTCTCGGGTATCACCTTCGATGGTGTCAGCCTGCAGCGGGTGAAGCTCGCAGAGGCCAACCTCGCCCGGTGCTCATTCCAGGGATGTGATCTCCGAGGCGCAAGTCTCTGGCACGCCAATCTCAAGGATGCGGTGCTTGATGGCGCCTTGTTGGAGGGCGCAGATCTGGATTTCTCCAACCTGGAGGGCTGCACGCTCAAGGGTGCCCGGGTTCGTAAGGCCATCTTCCCTCTGAATCGGGTCAGCATGGAGACCATTGTGGAGGCGGTGCAATCTGGCAAGCGTCTTCAGATGGCCCCGCACGGGCTGGACGACTAGGCGGCCTTCGGTGCAGGTGCTGGCAAGAGGCCAGGTCGAGACCGACCTGATCAAAGGCGCTCGGTCGGGTGATGCCGAAGCGTTTGGTGAGCTTGTACGGCGGTATCAGGCCCGGATCTACACCCTGTCTCTGCGGGTGCTGGGTGAGCATGACAAGGCAGAAGCCGTGGCCCATGAGACCTTGGTGGATGTCTACCAGAACGCCGCCCACCTGGAGACACCGCTGGACAGCTATCTGTACCGGCTGGTACTGGACCGCTGTGATCTGGCAGCGAGAGACTCAGGCGCAGAACCTCGGGATCTCGAGGCGGATCCGGACACTGAGACGGACGGCGAGGACAAGGGAGCCCAGCTCCAGACCGCGCTGAATGGACTCTCTCTGACCTTTCGGGTGGCAGTGGTGCTGCGGGATGTAATCGAGCTGGACTACACGCAGGTCGCTGAGATCATGGACCTGCCGATTGGCACGGTAAAGAGCCGCGTGCATCGGGCGAGACTGGACATGTCGGCTGCGCTGACCATGGCCACCCGCATGTCTCCCGAGGGGGACTGAGTGGATCGTTTCTTCGCCCAGAATCGGCTCTCTGCCTTGATCGATGGTGTGCTGTCGCAGGCAGAGGCGGACGAGGTGGATCGCGCCATACATCGGAACCCGGACCTGGCGACGCAGCACGCCGGAATGCTTCAGGCAGTGGAGTTGATGCACGAAGTGGGGCCCCAGCAGGCGCCTCGTGGCTTTCAAGTGCGGTTGATGACCGAGGTGGAGACGCTACCGGTGCCGGGCGGGCAAGTCGCAAGGGTGCGATCGGCTGCCCGCCAGATTCCAATGGAGGCCATCGCCTTGGCTGCACTCGCCTTGGTGATCGGTGTGGTGGTTCACCAGCGCAAGGTGCCCGATGCGCCTTCCGCCAATGTCACGCCCCGGGCTGCCGCTCCTGCAGCCGTGTCCAGCAAGGGGGTGGTGAAGACGGCGCCGAGTGTAGAAGAGACCGCCATCCCCGATGTGCCATCCAGCAAGCCGCCGCCCCGCAAGGTCAAGGTGGCGCCTCCGGAAAGCGATATCCCTGATCGCCTTCCGCCCGTCTACGTGGATCTCACCCGGCCTGCTGCCTACAAAATCCTTGGAGGTGGAGACCAGGTGTTGTTCAAGATTTCGAGCCTGGGGGATACCCTGGGAGGCCGAATGGTCAATGGCAAAGGCCAGCCTATCTCCCCGCAATTGCTTAGCGAAGATCTGGCCTTCAAGATGGTCTTCCTGGTCGTGCCGGTGAGCAAAGCAGCAGCGGCACACCAGTCGCTTCGGCAGCTCAGCGGTCAGACATCCCGGCCGATACAGGAGAAGTTCAATTGGCTCAAGGTTGGACAGACGGTCTTCATGATCGAGGCAGAATTGTAGCGATGTCAGGCATCGTGCCGATGGCCGCCGGGTAGGAGCGCGCCCGTTTTATCTGTGATGCCGGGTCCCGAGGCCTTGAGCTCAGTCTCCGTTGACCCGTGCGATTCCCATCGCGACCTCATCGCTCTCGCCTACGACTCCGAGCATCAACAGGTCTCCAGTCGTCGCGTCGATCCAGATGGCGGTCTCGCGAATCGCGAAGGCCGCGTAGATCGGAATCGGCTCATCGAACCCGTCCTCCGGGCTGCCCCACGTGATGAAGGCCTCGCCGGTGTCCAGTACATAGCTGATGAAGAGGGTGCCATCTGGGCTGAAGACCGCGGTCAAGCTCGTTGGAGTGCCGCTTGGGGTCACCCCGCTGGCCAGGGTGAAGTCTGGGCGCATGGTCACGATCTGGTTTGTGGCACCATCCAAAAGGACTGCCCAGGCGGCGGCGGCTCGACCGGGGATGACCAGGTCCTCGACGCTGATCGCCGCCAGTCCCGTTTCATCCAACTCTTCTCCAGTGTCTGCCCCGCCGCCACCGGAGCCGGGGAGGGTGATGGAGGTCAATGTCTCCTCGCTCACATCGATCTCGTGAGCGGCGAAGAGTCCGTTCAGACTGGAGTAGACGGTAATCGTGCCGTCCAGGGTGTGAATGGCACAGTGGGCTGCTGAGAAGTCCGTCCAACTGAGCAGGGTCTCGAATCCTCCGCTGAAGGTGGGCTCGTCCAACTCCAGAGAGTCTCTGGTGCCATAGGCATAGTTCAGGATCTGCGCAGATTCATCGTTATCGCAGCCCAGGATATGAATGCTGCCGTCGTCTGATCGCGTCACACTGAGATCGCTGAACGGGGGCCATTCTTCGGTCCGACCGAAGAATGCGCCCTCTCCCAGTGAAGGCTTGGCAATACCGGGAGTCTGGCCAGCGAGATGGAAGAACCGCTTGGGGCCAGAGGGCGCATCTGGAGCCAGGAAGCCCAGCGCGCTCACCACCATTTCATCGTCGACGATGAGGCCCATGCCGGGGGTCTGTACGTAGCTGGAGTCGCTGGTGTTGGTGTAGATGAAGTTCTGCTCAGGATCCACACCGGCTGGGTCTGTGGCATCCAGCTTGTAGCCCCAGGTGGAATCATAGAATGTCTCATCGGGCAGATCGGCCCGCAAGGTCGCGGCCACCAGCCAGATGTGGGTGGAGTTCTCTGCGATCTGTAGGTCGTGGACACCGGTGAAGGAGATGTCGGGAATCTGCGTCAGGGTGAAGCTATGCGGACCTTCTCCGCCGGTGAGGGCATCACAGTCGCGGTCAATGCCATCGGTCAGGATCTCCAGCATCCCGGGATTGGCCTGCTCCCCGCCCGCATCTGGGTCATCATTGCAGTCATCGCCAGGCAGGTCTCCGGTGTGGGCTGCGTACAGGGTGGGCCCGTAATCTTCACCGGCCTTGTAGTAGCCATCTCCGTCCGCATCGTAGTCGTCGTTTCCGGCGCAGTCGTTGTCGACCCCGTCGTACCAACTCTCGTCCACAGATGGATTGACCTCAGCCACGGTGTCGTCGCAGTCGCCTCCCGGCAGACCTCCGGTG
>Ga0310342_100001869_pt1 | contig 13363 bp, 11 predicted proteins | sample S15DNA20500_MG_FD_206155 | JGI IMG/M metagenome (GOLD analysis project Ga0310342, IMG submission 206155) | Marine microbial communities from station ALOHA, North Pacific Subtropical Gyre - S1503-DNA-20-500_MG | ecosystem: Environmental > Aquatic > Marine > Oceanic | place: Pacific Ocean: North... | reverse complement strand
GGAGACAAAAAGGTTAAGAGGGCATTCTGACGAGAGTCAATAAGCTAGTTCGGAAAGTCTGCTAACTAAAGCCAGCGGGCGGAGTGTCAACGGATACTTCTGTTCCTTAAGAAGGATTGGTTTCTTCTTCTTCGGCCAACAGGGCTTGGCGACGGTCATGTATTTCTAGCTCGGCCTCCTCGACGACCCTTCCAGCTGTCTGCTCTGTACCTTCAATCACCGCACGCAATATCGATCCGACAATAATCACTGCGCCCGACACTAACCAGACAATGATAATTAGACCGATCACACGGGTGAGGTCCTCACTATCGATATCCTCTAGCCATTCCCACTGTGGTCGTTGCGTCTTGTCTTTTTCTAATATCCAGAGGAGTCCAAAGAAAGGAAGAGAAGCGGTAAGCGGGAAGAGCGTATAGTTCAACCAAACGAGAACACCTTTGAGCAAATGTGCGAACATTGTCCGAATATCTTCCTTTATAGATGATGGTGCTACAAGTCAGATGCTGATTCTGAGTCGAAGTCTAAAATGACTTTGATCGCCTTGTCACGGCGGAATGTAAAGAGTTCAAACCCACATTGTACCTCTTCAAAGGGCAGACGATGGGTCAAGATCGGCGACACATTCATGCGACCTTGTGCGATCATATCCATCGCCAATGGGTAATCATTTTGTACATCTGGTATTACAGATCCGATTAAGCGAATATTTCGCCGGAAAAAGTCTCCGTACCTGAAACTGCCGTAGACATTCTCGTCCGGTACACCAAAGGCCAGAATCGTACCGTCTCTCTTAACCAGATCCAGACACTGATTGACCGTCTCGGTCTGATGACCCACGGCCTCAACCACCAAATCAGCCATTTTTCCTTCGGTAATTGCAGTTACTCGTTTAACGAGGTTTTCTGTTGAAGCATTGATGATATGTGTAGCCCGCATCTGCTGACTGGCTTCTAATCGGTATTTCAGTAGATCTACCGCAATCACCGATTTTGCCCCCAGATTGCTCATCATATGAGTAAACATTAACCCCATTGGGCCTTGCCCTAGCACCACAACATTTTGGTGCAACAGGTTGCCAAGTTTGCGACAAGCCCAGATAACAGTACCGAGGGGTTGGCACATTAGCATCTCTGACTTGCGATCAAATGGGACCAAAGGAACCGTCATCTGGTCGTTGGAAAAAAAGTACTCGGCTAACCCTGCCTGACCAAAGGGAACAGATAAAACCTCATCCCCTTCTTTGAACGTAGGCGACTTACTAGCAACCACAAAGCCGATGCACTCGTGCAAGGATTTTCCTATTTCCAGCGGATAATTCGGATGTTCCAGCGTGAAACAGGGAATATCGCTTCCACAGACAGCACCTTGGTAGGGTTTGACGAGGAGCGTACCATCTGGTTGGGTTGAGATGTCGGGGATTGGGGCTTCGACGATTTCGATTTGGTGCCGCGCAACGATTTGTCCAACTTTCATCTTGTTTCCGACGCCCCTCGATCGGAGCCAGAGTGGGTTTTAAGCCCTTTGTGTCAATCGCTTCCCCACGTTAGTATCCGATTTTATCACTATATGTATAAAGTGTCAATGACAAAAGGCAACTGAAATTTAAGATTGGATGAGATTAGCCTTAGAATCCCAATTCTTCTCTACTAGTGACTCGACTAACCGGTGGTCTGCTTGGGTTAAGTCAGGTGCTATCGTGACAATCTTTTCCGCTTCTGATTTGGCTGCCTCTAATAGAGCCGCATCCTTGATAATATCGGCAATTCTAAATTCGGGCAGTCCGGATTGTCGAGTGCCAAAAAATTCACCGGGCCCACGAATTTCCAGGTCAATCTCGGCCAACTCAAAACCGTTATTGGTTCGCGTCATGGCTTGAATTCGTCTGACCCCGTCCTCGCTCTTCGGACTAGCGATTAAGTAACACCAGGATTGGTATTGGCCGCGACCTACACGACCTCTCAATTGATGTAATTGTGCTAATCCAAACCGCTCAGCATTTTCGATCACCATAATAGTAGCATTTGGGATATCAATTCCGACCTCAATTACGGTGGTCGATACGAGAATATCGATCATAGCTGCTTTGAAATCGATCATCACTGTTCTCTTCTCGGACGACTTCATCCGCCCATGCAGCAACCCGACGCGCCGGTCAGGAAAAACTTCATTTTGCAAATGATTCGCCATTTCTGTAGCCGCTTTGATTTCTTCAAGCTTTTCCGATTCTTCGACCAGCGGATAGACAATGTAGACTTGTTGTCCTTTCTCAATTTCTTGTTGGAGTTGAGAATAAAGATCTAATCGCCCCTTTTCACGCACCCACTCAGTTTTGATTTCTTGTCTTCCTGGAGGAAGTTCGTCGATGATTGATACATTGAGGTCTCCGTAAATGGTTAGTGAAAGGGTGCGAGGAATCGGCGTGGCTGTCATCACTAGCACATCTGGTGTACAGAGCAAGGAAGACTCTTCAGAAGAAGAACCTATAGATCTTTTCTCGCGTAGCCTTGCACGTTGTAAAACGCCAAAGCGATGTTGCTCGTCGATAACAACCAAGCCAAGGTTACTGAAGGTGACTGATTCCTGAATCAAGGCCTGAGTTCCTACCACCACGTGTATTGTGCCATTGATAATTTGCTCTAAGATTCGCTCTCGCTCTTTTTTGCTCAAATCTCCTTTTAGCAAGCCAACTTCAACCCCTAAAGAGCTAAACCATTCACCGAGGTTAATGGCATGCTGATCGGCTAAAACCTCAGTCGGCACCATCAGTGCGCTTTGATACCCACATTGAGCCGCATTTAGTAGAGATAAGGCTGCCACCATCGTTTTCCCCGAGCCCACATCACCCTGCAATAGCCGACTCATTGGTTTGGGTCGACGCATATCATCTTCAATTTGCTGAAACGATCGGCGTTGTGCCTTAGTCAACTGAAACGGCAATTCATCCAAAAACTGTTCAACCAGTGGGGGGGCGTCTGAGTCTATATCAAAGCTAATGCCTGGTGTAGAGGTACTCTTCTTTTTATTGGAAGCTAACCAAACCTGTAACAGAAAAAACTCGTTGAAGGCAAGTCGTTGGCGAGCGAGATCTTTCATCTCAGCGGAGGAGGGAAAATGAATCTCTGAGATAGCATGATGCCAGTCCAGAAGAGCGTATTTGCGGCGGATCTCCTCCGGTAGGAATTCAGGGTAGTGAGCAACATATGCGTCAAGCGTATTTTTAACCCACCGCCGAACGCTTCGCTGTGTCAGGTTGGATGTTAAACTATACTTAGGAACTATACGACCGGTATGAATTCGTTCTGCCTCCTCGTCGGTAATCACCTCAAACTCAAAATTACTGGACTGGATTTCTCTGTATTTCCGCTCAAACTTACCACTGACAACGACATAGGTCTCAACCGATAGTGCTTTCCTCAGATAGCTAATCCGTTGATTGCCAAAGACAACCAATTGGGCAATACCCGTTCCGTCGTAAATGGCGATTTTGGCAAAGGCTTTCCCCCCTGATCGACGAGGTCGGATATAGGACTGTTTAGCCACTTTACCTTGAATAGTTTGGCTATCACCAGTTCTACCGACATCACCGATTAGGGTCACCTGGCCTTGATCGTGATAAGCACGGGGGAAATAATCCAGCAGTTGCCCCACCGTCCTGATTCCCAGATCAGACTCCAATTTTGCCGCAGATCGAGGGCCAACTCCATCAATTGTCTCCATGGAGGTTGTCAAGAAATCAAGGGTGGAAGGATCTATCGAAACCTGACGAATAGGCCGATGAGAACAAGAACCAAAGTTTGCGTGGATACCTTGGTCGGGTTGAGCCACTGAATCTGAGGTTGACATTGCTCGATCTGGCCGACTAAAGTTGGTAGGGATATCAGCCAACATGGCCTCAACCAAGTTTTTGGCTTGTTCAATGTCGTAGATTCGTTCAATGGGTGTGGATTGTGGGTAGTTATCAAAACAGCCGTAGATTTGACGCAACTGTTTGCGTAGTTCTAAATCTAAGTTCAGCGGCCTCGTTTTGGTGAAATGGTTGCGTACAGACAATTGTGTTCCGCCAGGCACAATATTATCGTTGCAACCGTGTTCAATTTCCTGTTCAAATAGATCTTGAACTGTCAGCAGGATTGATCGAAGCGTTGCCATGTTACGCTGATATGATCAGGAGTGCGTATCCTCGACTTTAAGCGGAAGTCGACTGGAGTTAGTGGAGTAGATATATCTAAGTCCTAAGGCTCTGGTGTTTGATTTGGGATTTGCCGTATCTTGTCTACTTGCTGCTGAAGTGTTTCCTTTCCAAAGTCAAAGAATTGATGAGCAAAATCCATTGTCGAAGGAGTCAATTGTGACTGCTGAAATGTTCTCTGAATCGACTCGCTCCCGTGTTTAGTTAGCATGATGCAGATACCACCAATCAAAATTACACTGGCAAGTATACCAAATAGAGCACCAATCAAGCCATTGATCCAGCCTAAAATCCCTTTTTCTAAAATCCATTGAACCCGCTCCATCAACCAGTCTATCGCCATGCTAACCCCTGCGGCAATTCCAACTACACTGACCCATTTGGCAATCTCTGGATTGTCGATTAGTTGTTCCACGATTGGGGAAAGATCTCGCCAAAACTGACTAGCAGCAAAAACTCCCGCACAGATGGCAACGAGTCCCCAGATGCTACGTGTAAATCCACTTCGCCAGCAGTGCCAACCGCCAACTGCAATAAAAAGAAGAATTACAATATCAACGGTATTCATACACGGCTCTTATCTGGATATACTCACTCCTGTCTACTAAGTGCGCTGTTGCAGAAAGTTATAGTAAAGCTGGTTAGGTGAATCACCTAAGATTTGTGTGAGTAGCCTGTCTATCTTCCGATTTTCGCTTTCGTGGGGATAGTCGAGGGCAAGGTCATTCGAGGGTAAATCCGAGACGCCCATTTGTTGAATTGACTCGAGGATTGAGTCCCAGCCCGATTGTTCGACTAGCCACTCTACAAACAAACGAGCTCGCAGGTAATCTGCTCGCTGCCGGTTATCTGAGGGGTGTTCGAACAATAGATCTAAGCGAGAAAATGAAGCCGATGTATATCCTGGCTTTGCATCACCAATCAGATCTCTGGTTTCTTCCATCATATATTGTCGTTCCGAATTCATCATTGGACGAGAGATTGCCATTGCCAATCCTTCATCCAACCACTTCGGGCAGTTGCCCGCCGATAATTGATCGATCATTAAATGAACCCATTCGTGACGAAGCAAAATCAAAAACAGGGTTCTCATCACACGGTTTTGTTGATCGTACCGGATAAAAATAGTACGATCTTGATATTTTGCGGTAGCCCAACCCGGCATCAGTGGATCTTCTGGTTGCAGTGGTTTTGAGGGTTTTGAATCGACGACATAGCCCCTCGCAGGTAAAACTAGAATCCGAATTGGTGTTTTACTTGTCTGTCGAGGCGAATGCCGGAACAAGCGATCGACTTCTGTTGTCGCAGATATAACCAGATCGGTTAACTCGCTAGGCCTCACAGAAAGTTTAGGCGAAACCTCTAATTGAAAATAATTAGTTTTGCCCTCACCCCGGTTGCAGTATTCGCTCAAACTTTGACTCTTGACCAAAGGGGACGTTCTTGTATCTGAAACGGAAAGCGATTGGGCAGGAGGTGCGAAGCACGCCGATGGGTACATCCGGCGCGATGCTGCAAACAGCGGAGGTAATGATAGGCTAAACGCCTGGAAAAATTGTTGTTCCTCTGCTATCCGCTTGTAGCGACGCTGGGCAGTTGGATTGCCAGGCGAGAGCTCTAATGCTCGCTCGAGAGCTGCGAGCGCTGGGGCCCAGGAGCCGAGCATTTCATAAGATTTTCCCAGATCCAAGTATCCGATCAGTGAATGTGGATCTAACTTTATTCCTGCTAGGTAGTACTCGACTGCCAGATCATAATGCTTGACCCGATACTGATGAGCTGCATATCGGAAGTACTGATCACGTTTTTCTTCTTTCTGTCTTTGTACCCACCCTTTGTTCGACAGATTCACGGATCCAGTCGCTTTCCCCCGAACTCGTTGGAGGTGTTGGAGGTATAGCTACTAACTCTAAATTGGTTCCATTTCAACGAGTTTGCAGAGAACGTTGCCAAAACGGATCGAATTACCAATGCTAACCGGAGTCGGCTTGCCGATCCGAACTTCGTCGATGAAAGTCCCGTTACTACTATTAAGGTCGGTCAAATAGACCCGATTATCCCGCAACTCAAACTGAGCGTGCTGACGCGATATTGTACGGTGTAGATCTGAAATGTGAATGTGTGACCATTTCTCATTTCGACCTACAATTAGATGTCGAATCTGAACCGTGAACACTTGACCCTTTTCTTGACCTTGAATCTCTTCAAAGGAGATCATCAGGATCCCACGATCCCGTTCGATCTCGATTACCTCAAAGGTCTGTATGCCAATGGTGATAACTGATCCAACATCAATCTGAGTTGGTTCGCTGATGGTAACGCCATCAACTAACGTTCCAGATTGGCTATTTAAGTCAGTCAAATAGACGAGGTCTTTTTCCACAGTCAGTTTGGAGTGGAAGGGTGAAACCGCAGCGTTTTTCAGGAGTGGGATCGTATTCCTGCGATCACTCCCGAGAGTGATACGTCGAATGTCGATGCTATATTCTTGCTCCTTTCCTTCTTCTACCATCACTCGCAAGGTCAACCGCCAGTCGTTAGCTTCAACTTCGTTCAGTAATCCACTGGTGCAGTCTTCTAAAATGGTTGGCTCTTCTAACGAAGAATCGTCAGTTATTGGTGGTAGCCCCTTGTCACTGTAGGCCAATTCACTGGCACTACCAATCTGATCTGGACTGAACGCCCCTTGTAAAGCCAAACCGACAGTGGGCATTGGTTCAGGCCGTACCTGGCTCTGTCTGACAGTCCGTAATATCTTTTCTGTTACTCGTTGTTGAACACTTGGTGGTGGCGAAAAAGCCACATCTTTTGTTTCTTCTTGGAAATGTTGATGGGCTAAGTCAACCATCTCTTTGAGAGATTGACAATCAGGCCCCTCCTGAAAGACACGAAGAAAACGTTTTTGCTTGCCTGAGAGTTTATCACCTCGAACCCAACTGGTGTATGATTCCAGCATTTCGGCTCGATCTGCTTCACTATCAGAAGGAAGCTTATTCCAAAATCCCATATTTTACCTCTCTAAATGCGAAAATTGGCTAAACCCGTTTCGAGTCATAATCTGTCGAAGTTCCTTTGTGCATCGAAAGATCCAAATTTTTATGGTACCTTCTTTTCTCTGAAGCATATTTGAAATTTCTGCGATACTACAGCCTTCCAAATGTCGTAAGGCCCAAGCGGTTCGATGATTCGGTTTAGTGATTTGCTGTAGCGCGCGGAGCAAAATCTCCTTGGACTCCTTTGCTTCTACAATTTTATCTGGAGTCGGCTGATTATCCCTATACTGTGCTAACGGTATGTTAGATTCGTCCTCTGCTAACAGTAGCGATTCGCGAATTCGCTCTCGTTTTCGAATTGCGTCAATGATCGTATTTTTCGCAACTGTGTTTAGCCAGGCTTGAAAACTGCCCTGATCGGGATTCCATTTGCTAATTTTTTGCCATACTTTCAGAAAAATGTCTGTCGAAATCTCCTCTGTATCTCGATGATTGCTAAGCGTACGGTATGTCTTACTGTATACCCAACTGTAATGCTTGTCCATCAGACGGCGAAAAGCTTGCTCGTCACCCGACTTAAGCCGGGTGGCTAAGTGAGTATCTTCCTGAGCAGATGCGTCTTTGGCAAGTCCGGACACGGCTTCTCCTTCGCACGGTGACGTGTTTCATCTCAACTCCATCACCCCCCTGACATACGCTTAAACTTACAAATGGGTTTCATTTAAACGAATAATTGATTCGATTAAATTGATACGCTTCGTGACTATATCACTAGCATCTACTACTGTCAAGGTATTGATTGCTCTCTCAAGTGTTGACGTTGTCCAGGTCAAACCTGTATCCATAGGCAAAAGGTTAAATGCTTTTGTAGCGGTCAAATTAATAAGTGGTAGGCTCAGCTTGTCGTTGCTAGGTTCTTGAACGGGTCAACCGCCTAGTGACTAAATGGTGGTATGCATCTGACTTTATATTGTACTTCGTGGCTAACTTTAGTGGAAATGTACCCGCGGGCATCTGCCTTCAAGTTGAGGACAAGTCTAACAACGCATTGTAGAGAGATCTAGCCGTTTCGGTCCAATGGTGATAGTCTTAGTGAAAGATTCGGCTGACGTCAGGACCAGTGTAGCCATTCGGCGAGTCAATTTCTCCAGTTCCGCGGATTTGTTAGGGATCACGCCAACGGTTGGTCATAGACCAAGTGTAAGCGATTCTCTAAACGACGCAGGAATTGGTAGTCTTGTTTCAGTTTCAGCTCTTGATCTCGGCCAATGAAATTGCATTTGGCAACTGAACTCTCTGTTCTTGGCTGCCGTGCAAAAGTTACAGTATCTGCATTGCAAACTCGATATCGATGACCCCGCTTTTACCAGGCTTGACGTTCCGACCGTCCTTGAAATCCTAATTGGCTTTCTGTTGACGGGTGTCGGCAATTCCCTCAATTTTGTCCTTAGTTAGGGGGCGCGGATAGACAAAACTGTGTACCATCTTCATGAACTACTAGCGTCTATAACTTTCTAGAGAGGTGACTAAGACGCCGCTTTTTCCAAACGAACGTAGCCGCAAATCTTGGGGTAGTTACTTTTCAGTCGCTGAATTTGTCCTTGGTTGTGCCATCGAGCGAATATACCATTGCTACGCTCAGACCACGACTAAAGTTAAGTTCGTTCCCACTGAAACTTCCCTAGACGAATCACAGTATAAGAAATAGTCTCCCGGTGGCAGCCGGGCATATATTGTTTCTCCTCAACCGGTGCACCTGATCCTGCCCAAAATGGATAATACCGTACTTAATGTTAAAATGTCTGCTAAAGATCGCCGTACAAAACTTTCAGTGTGACTCCGACTGGTTCAGTTGCTCTGGTCATGGTCCAAAGATAAACCACCCCCAGAACACACTGTAAGCCGATACGAAGGATCTCGCTAACAAAACGACTTCTAGGCTTGATTGGTTGTGGCCTGTTACGCTTCTGCTACTTGAATATCTAACCTTAATGGAATTTATCTCGGCTAGCAGTTGGGCCGCCTGTAACGGTTTACCCAGGTATCCGTCCACCCCTGCTTATCGATGCTGCTCCGCTACTTCCCCCACCACGTTGACCGTTAAGACCAGGATCAGTGGCCTATGCTACCCTTTTCTACTACCATGGCTTATTTCTACTATTTTCTACTATCTCGCATTTGCCGACTGGCCTCATATCCCACCCATCACTGGCACCTGCAAATTCATCAGGGGCATGCCTTCTAGTAGGACCATCAGTCGATTGTGATTCAAATGGAGTGTTGTCAGTTGAGTTAATTGGTCTATCTTCGCTGGTAGAGAGGTTAGTTATTGACCGTTCATAGTCTAAAATCTTTACTTCGTTCGTAATTTTTTAAGGCTTCCGTTTGTTGATGGGATTAGAACAACTGCCTGATAAAATTAACCTATCCCACCTTTTAATCTCTTTAGGTTAGGTCATCACACAAAATAAAATCTTGTTATTTGAACGTCAAGATTGACAAAATCCACAGAGGATAAGTAGGGGATAAAATGAAGTGCCCCCTAAAAGTGTACCACTTTGATCGGTGTTTATTGTGGCCTAGATGTTTGGGATCCTTCATAAAGACTGTCTTGAACCTGTAATATGGGTGACTTTCCAAACCACAAAATCGGCTCCGCTAAACGCAATGTTCAGTGAATCCTATCTACATATTCCCAGTATCTAGACAAAAAATTCAGCCCTTTTGGGGTATAAAACTTACTTGTCGGAGCTTTGGCAAACCCATCTACGGTATTCGGTCACTCAACAATTATAATTATAGTCTAACGACAAAGTTCAGTGTTGTCGAACTCAACGGCAAACGACAGGAGGTGGTCCTTCATCCTTAGATTACACTTACTTGAGGTGCCTCATAGGCAACAGGTATCCAAGACTGAAATGTCAACGCCCGGTATTGTAGTAATGCATCTGGCCATCGAAAATGCCCTCAACTCATCAATGTTCTGCGTATCCAGGAAACAGGAAATATCCCTCCGCCTTGAAACGGCTGAAGAAGGATTCCATTTCTGTATTGTTAGCCCTACCTAATGTATAGAAGGTATAAGATAGACTGACACTGTCAGACAGAAGCCATTGACCTGTCTATCCGTAACCGCTGAAAATTGGATTTTGATCGTGAAGCATAATCGTACCAGAAGATGGAATACCATGCTTAGCAAAAATCTACTCTGCTCGTTTCCGCGCTCTCAATGCAAGAGCCCTATTGGCACTCTCTCCCGCAGCCTATCCATAAACGTCGATTATTCTGGGATAGGTACTCTTTATCTACCCTGGGCTGGCTATCTGAAGTTGGGAACCCAACCCGGGGTTGGTGTAGACATTATTGAGAATACTATCAGAGAAACGGATATTAGCACTGGCAACAACCTATTCTGTTCACCCAGATGGCCTGCTAGGTTACATTTAGCTGTCATATTCCTATTCATTAGTCTTCGTCATTAACCAATTCAAAGAAAGTATCGGCAGAGCTAGCTTCTTCCCGGTGCTGGCAGGGAAAGTCTTTTTCAATCAACAGATGTAACTGATTTGTTCCGTCGGTATTATTAGTTAATAATGATAAATGGGCTTCGATGCTAACCTGTGTCGTGTCGACCCATGTTTCCACCATCGGAGTTGGTACCTGCACCGTAATCGTATTTTGTTGATACCGGACTTCTGGATGATCAAGACCATCGGCCATTTGCAGTTGGTAGATCAAGATCTGGTTAGATCCAAAAACGATGCTTTCAGCAACACTGTTAGTCTTTTGTAAAATGGTAAGATCTGATTTCTGTAAGCGTAAACGCAGGCTGTTGTGCATACAACGGATTTTCATCTGAAGTTCCTTTTAGTAAAGATAAGTATTTCAACTATACTTTAAGATCTGGCTACCGTCAATTTTTCAGCAGAACCACAATTGACAAACCTACTTTTTCAATGCTATGATTTTTGAAGCAAATCTTGATAAGTTCAAAGACCAAATGAATGATAATCAGACTTGGTAAAAAGTAGGTGCTAATGATGTGGTATTGGCAACGATTGCTGGTGCTTGTCTGCTTAATAGCCAACCTGGCTCAGGCATATACAGCAGACGATGTTTTTAAGGAGTTTAAGCAGGCTTATGAGAAGTCAAAAAACTTCACCGCGGAGTTTGAAGAAACGACCATTCGCAATAGCAATAAAGGGGTAGCCAAAGGTCGAATTTCGTTCAGCAAGCCCAATTTGCTACGACAGGAATACGTCAGTCAAGAAAATCCAGACAACGTTGTTCAGTTGATTGTCTTAGACGGTAACTTTTCCTGGTCTTACACCCCTTTCCTCAATCAAATCAATCGGATGCGAATGGGAGATTCACGGCAAAAAGAGCTTATTCCTGGCATTGGAATCTCTTTAGAAGGGACAGAAAAAAACTACAACATCGAGCTGGTTCTAGATGAAGCGGCTCACAAAAAAGGGGTCTATCAGCTAAAGCTAACACCCAAGCCACATTTAGTGGTTAAGAGCGAAGGTGGATTGGTAGTTGAAGAAGTTTTAGAAATTTGGATCGATACCAAAGACTGGTTACCAGTCCAGTTCGGCTACCGTTCAGAAACTGAAAGTGGCGACAAAATGAGTGCCGTCGTCGCACTGAAAAACATTAAACGCAACCTCAAGTTGAATCCAAAAGTATTCCAGTTTGAAGTGCCCAAGGATGCGGAAATCGTCGACCTGACTGAGGAAGAATAACAACAGTCAAGAAATTAATGATCGATTTCGTTAAAAAACATATTGCTAACTTTCTCACCTTGCTCCGATTGGTAATGACGCCTATTTTTATTGCGTTGTTTTTGTCGGGTCAATACATTAATGCCTTGATAATTTTTGTGCTGGCAGCGATCACCGATTTTTTCGACGGTAGGCTGGCACGAAAATACAACATCACCGATTTTGGAAAAATCGTCGATTCTCTGGCCGATAAATTTCTGGTTGGCGCGGCACTGATCGTGTTCACCCATTTTCCAGAAAAAGGGTTGATTCCCGTGTGGATGGTAGTAGTAATCTTATTTAGAGAAGTCTTGGTAACGGTGCTAAGATCTGTTTTTATCGCTCGCTATGGGCAAGTTGTTCCCGCTAATATCTGGGGGAAATTAAAAGCAAATACCCAGATGTTCGCTATTGTCATCGCCTTGGTTCTTTTAGCATGGTATGAGCTGCAACCTGACTTCGCCGAATTACATCAACATCTACAGGGGAACCAACCCTATGGTTATATTTTTTTGATGATGTGCATCCCATTGGTCTTTACGGTTGGTTCAGGGCTTCAATTCCTATCGGCTAATCGTAAAGCACTGTTTGGACTTCTAGGTTAGACCTCGATGGCCGGAGATCAGATCCGCTGTTTTATTGCCTTGGAAATTCCAACCGAGGTTAAATGCCAATTGGCAGAAATACAAGAGCGTGACCTATTACCCCAACTGTCTTGGGTTAATCCTGAAAATATGCATCTAACATTGAAGTTTTTGGGGGATGTAGCAAAGTCTGAGGTGTCCCTGATTGAGGAAATTCTTGCCCAGACAGCAACCCAAAATACACTTTTTGTAATGCAGATCGGTGGTTTGGGAGCGTTCCCCAACTTCTCTAGACCCAAAGTGGTTTGGGCCGGGGTGCAGAAAGATGGGGAAAAGATAATTTCTCTTGTCCATCAGTTAAATACAACTCTAGGCCAAATTGGCTATTTATCAGAGAAAAGACCTTTTACACCCCACATCACGCTAGCAAGAATTCACTCCCCGATCAACTTAAAAAACTTTGCCTTCGAAGAATTTTATGAGATTCCGCCCATCACCGTAAACCGTATTTCATTAATGCAAAGCCGACTACAGCCCAGTGGGGTTGTTTATACCCTTTTGTCATCATTTGAGTTCAAATATAAGGAGACAGAATAATGAGTGATTCGGAAAAGAACAAGATCATAGACCTCGCCATCGCACAAATCGAGAAGCAGCACGGCAAAGGTGCTATCATGCGCTTCAACAGCGATGAAATTGTACCAGTCGCAGCCATTCCAACAGGCTCGATTGGTCTCGACATCGCACTTGGAGTCGGCGGCCTCCCTCGTGGACGAGTTATCGAAATCTATGGCCATGAAGGATCCGGGAAAACAACCCTTACCCTTCATG
>Ga0310342_100001866_pt1 | contig 13370 bp, 5 predicted proteins | sample S15DNA20500_MG_FD_206155 | JGI IMG/M metagenome (GOLD analysis project Ga0310342, IMG submission 206155) | Marine microbial communities from station ALOHA, North Pacific Subtropical Gyre - S1503-DNA-20-500_MG | ecosystem: Environmental > Aquatic > Marine > Oceanic | place: Pacific Ocean: North... | reverse complement strand
TATATTACATAATTCATTTGTTGATCCGGGTAAAGCATATTATAAAAGTAATGCTGGAACATGGAAAGATCAAAAATTCAAACCATTAGCAGAAAAAGGTAATGTTATTAATATACAAGTTTATAAAACAAAATTTGTTGAAAATAAAACTAAACTTGAAGACTATGTATATTATGATTTAAAAACATATACATTATATTTTCCATGGGCAACAGACTTGTTACCACATCAAATAAATGAAATAAAAATACAGGTTACTAAAAATAATTCGACTACGGAATATTTAGTAGGAACAATTGTTGATGAATGGCAACCATTTCGAATTGCTTGTCTTAAGAATAAGATTAATTTTATCCATATGGGAGGTTATACTGGATTAAGAAAAGTACCAATTAAAGAAAATATTAAACTTATACAACAATCATATATAGCACCTGCAATACAAAGAAAAAGTCAATGTGAAGAAGGTTATATACCATGTCGTATTTTTAAAAATATTAGTTATGGAAAAATGGGATTTACTAATTCACATGTTGTTTATGAATTATTCAATCAAAAAATTATTTATAATCCTTGTACTACAAAATTATTCTACGACTCCCAATTTTGGATAGAAAATCAATATAATATTAAACATATACACGAATTAATGGATTTTGTTCGAGATAAACATACATATTTAAATCGTATTAATAATTTATTTACTTTTTTTAGAATTATTGCTAGACAAATACCATCTGAATAATTCTGTCCCTAGGATAAAAAATCCAAAATACATACAATTCTTTTTTACTTCATACCAAAAAGCAGTATTCATAGCATCTTCTTGTTGTTTTCTTAAATTTTCAATTTGTTCTGGGGTATATTGAGAACGAATACGTTCTTCATGTTCTGCTACTTTACGCAGAAATTCATCCATCTCTTCTTGAGAATTAAATTGAATCATTAAAATTGTTTTTAATCAAAATATTAGTAAATCAATTTTAAGAGTATAATAATATAAATTAAATTAATGCTATTAGTTTATTTTCTGGAGCAGGAGGAAATACAAATTCTAAAGTAATTAAATATAAAATAGAATTAATCTATATAATAGCAAATAATAAATGTCTGCTAAAAAAAGTAACAAAAGAAATAAAAATAATCAGGTCATAATTGATCAGAATATTAGAGAAAATACTGTTAAACTTATTGATGAATATATTCAAGATAGTAAATTAAGTAAAGATATTGAAAATGAAATTTTGAATCATTCATTAAAAAGTGCTTCTTTAAGAGGAGTTAATCCTAAACTTAATAATATTAACTTTATTAGAATTTATAAACCAAAAGTGTATTCAATTATTTCTAATCTTAACACTAATAGTGAATATATTAAAAATAAAAAATTACTAGATAAAGTTAAATCCAAATCTATTTCTCCTAATGAATTAGTTAATATGAAACCAGTTACTCTTCACCCAAAACGATGGAAAGAATATATCAAGAAACAAGAATTACTCGATAAAGAAGTTGTTGATTTATCACTACAAGCAACCACCGACCAATTTAAATGTCCTAAATGTAAATCGAAGAAATGTACTTATGTTTCCGTTCAAATCAGAAGTGCTGACGAAGGTATGACTAACTTTATTACTTGCGTAGAATGTTCAAATTCATGGCGTCAGGGTTAAAATCAGATAGATTTGGTGGTGCTTTAAATAAGGCTGGAATATTTATTATTCAAATTTAGTTAAATAATAAAAGATTATGTAATACATAACATTTTATAATTATATAAAGTATGAATAATGTTAAAATCATCTCTGGGACATCACATCCTGAATTGGCAAAACAAATATCAGAAAAATTAGGTGTACATTTATGTAAATGTATAACAGAAAAATTTAGTAATACAGAGATAAGAATTGAAATTTTAGAAAGCATTCGAAATAAAGATATTTTTATAGTTCAAACTGGTTCATATAATACTGATAAAAATAATAGTATAAACGATTATTTAATGGAAACATTAATTACAATAGATGCTTGTAAAAGATCAATGGCAAAAACTATAAATTTAGTAATGCCTTGTTATCCTTATGCTAGACAAGATAAAAAAGGAGGACCAAGAGAACCAATTACTGCTAGATTAGTTGCAAATATGTTAGAAAATGCTGGTATTGATAGAATTATTGTGATGGATTTACATGCACCACAAATTCAAGGATTTTTTAATGTCCCTGTAGATAATTTGTATTCAATGCCATTAGTTATAAAATATTTTAAGGAAAATATTTTAAAAAATTATAATTTACAGGAAATACAAGATAATTATATATTAGCCGCACCAGATGCTGGAGCAATCAAAAGAACTTTAAAATTTGGTAAAAGTATGAAATTAAATACAATTTTTATTCATAAAGATCGTAGTTATGAAATTGCTAATACAATTAATACAATGATAATTGTTGGTGATCCAAAAAGAATAAAAGGAAAAACTGTTATTATTTTAGATGATATATGTGATACTGGTGGAACACTTGCAAAATGTTGTTCATTGTTAATAGAAAATGGGGCAAAGGAAGTTCTTTGTGTAGTTACTCATGGAATATTATCAGGGCCGGCATCTAAACGAATTAATGATTGTTCTCAAATGTCAAAAATGGTTGTAAGTAATACACTTCCACAAGAAAAAAATCAAAAATTAATAAGTAAATTAGAAGTTTTTGATATTTCTGATTTAATAAAAGAAGTTATTAAAAGAATCATTACTGGTGAATCTATATCTAAATTATTTGAAACTTAACACTTTATCAGCCACCAGACCAAAGGCTATAAAAATTATTTAATAAGCATCTTATCATAACTAAGGTAAAGTATCACTTTTAATTGATGATTTTATAAGTTTCGCATTACTACCACCCATCGATTTTAGATATTCAGCAACTTCATCGAATTTTTCACGAATAGCATCACTATATGGAGTTCCATTCCATCGATCAACTGGATTTATATTTAATATATCACATTCTTCAATTAAATATTTAACAACATTTAAATGACCATTCGATGCTGCTAAATGAAGAGGTGTTCTATTATCATAATCTCCTTTACGAAAATCACATTCTTGAATACTTATTCTTTTTAAAGCACTTAGATCACCAACACTTGAAAATTTAATAACCTGTTCAGTAGTAATTTCATTTTTATTTTTAATATTTCTTGGATCTTTCTTGTCATTATTTTCAATATTATCAAATAGATGAAAATTAAATTTATTAGTTAATTCAGTAAAAAATCTTACACCTCTTTGACTATTTCCAAAACCATCAAGACGAGGTGAAAATGAACAAACACCCATTATATTTGGAATAACTACAAAAATACCACCTGCTACACCAGATTTAGCAGGAAGTCCAATTTTAAAAGCAAATTCACCACTATAATCATACATACCACAACTATACATCATAGATAAAACATTCTTTACAGTTTCTGCCTTCAAAACTCTTTCACCAGTAAGAGGACAAACTCCCCCATTCGCCAGAGTCGCAGCAACAATTGACATCATATCTGTATTCAAAGTTAATGAACAACATTGAAAATAAAATTCTAATATTTCTACAATATTAGTTTTCTTAGGAAATGCCTTATTTTCATTCATAAAATATGCTAGGGCAAAATTACGATCAGCACTCATTCTTTCAGAAAGATATACAGAATTACTATATCCTAAATTTTTACCACCTGCTAATTTTTTCCACATATTAAGAACATAATCGAAACGATCTGCTGCTTCTTCTTCTGGTTTAATTAAAGAGCAAGACATAATTGCACCAGAATTAATTAATGGATTATGGGGAAGTCCATTATCATTTAATTTTAAAGCATTAAATGATGAACCACTGGGTTCACGACCAACATGTTTGTGAACTTTTTCCTTTCCATGTTCTTCTAAAGCTAAACTATATGTTACTGGTTTTGAACAAGATTGAATACAAAAATTAACATTTGTATCACCAACATGATATCTTTGCCCATCAATTGTGCAAATAGATACACCAAAATGCTCTGGATTTTGTTTAGCAAGTTGAGGAATATAATCCGCAACATTTCCTCCTTTTTCATCTAAACAATTATTATAAATATTGTTTATATCTTCAGTAAATTCTTCAAAATTAGGAATAATAGATTTATCACTAAAGGCCTTTTCAATAATGGAAATATTCTTTGAAATACAATTGATAAATGTTTCTTTATCAACTGTTCCATGAAATTTTTTTATAGAATTAATAAATTCTGTAATACGGGGATCATCTCTTAAAATACCCCTTTTTTCTAAATTATCAATAAAATCTGCCTTATGAACTCTATCATCATCATTTTTAACTACATTATATACATTCTCACAAATAACTCTTAACATTTTATTATTTATATTCATCTATGTAATATTTTATTTAATTACTTTTATTAATTTTTATTTCATTTTTAAATATGCTTTTATATTCATTAGTATATGCTTCATTACTTTTTGTGTCTTCGGATTTTACTTTGATATTATGTTTTTTTGCTAATGGGGCAATCATTTCTTGTAATTTAACAATAATTTCTTCATTTTGTCTAACTGATTCATTTAATTTTTTAATATCTTGAGCCCTAGTTCGTAATTGTTTGATTTTTACTTTTAAATTTCTTTTTTTAATTAATTCAGCAATGGTTTTTGGTCTAACCTCTTTATCTAAATTAGCAATTATTGCATTATTTTTTTGAACTTGATTCTTTAATCCACCAACTTTATAGATTTTATGTGCTAAAATTATTAATGTTTGTTTCTGCTTATTCTCTGTTTCTTGTAAAGTTCCCATAACTTCTTTCCAAATAATATCAGAAATTTTCTTTGTTTTATCTTTATTTGATTTTATATTATGTGTCTTACTAAAATCAGCAATTTTGCTTATTTTATTTAACATATATCGTCTTTCTTGACCTTCTTTTTTTAAAGTTTCAATTAAAGAAATAATTTTTATCGTATTTTGTTCTAATTCACTATTCATATATTTACGAACTCTATTTGGATTTCCACTTTTTAATGTTTCACGTATTCTATCTGGATGTGATGTATGTTTTCTTAAAATTCTTTTAGCAAGTCTTCCTTGTTCTGAACCCAGATCAATTCTATTAGTCATTGTGATATCATTATATGGTGTTATCATTGATACTACTATATAATAAATAAAGAATTTATTGTTACATTAAAAATTAAATACTACTTTAAGACTTATGATAATCCATCATTTTTTATAAACTCTAAGAAATCAGAGTTTATCATTAAAACAAAATGAAGAAGAATGTAAAACATTAGTACTACGATTAATTCTTTGTGTTTTCCTCTGAAGAAACCATGTTCGTAAATGATACAGTAATATCCTGGCACAATTTTAATAGAATTTGTTCTTTTCCAGAACCTATCTTCTAGTTATAATCACTTTACCATGTCCAACGTGTGATGAACTAGCATGACGTCTTGATCCCCTATACACTCGAGAACGACCACCATAACCTCCATCAATATTGCCAGATTTACCACCATTTCCACCCTGGTATCCTCCACCACCAGCTCCGGGATGGACATACACACCACCGCCACCGCCAAAACCACCATGGGCTCTTCCACCACCATAAGAATGATGCTTTGGACCTGAATCACCACCTTTCGCACCATTTTTAAAAGATTTGCCCCCTAAGAACTCAACCCTATGAGCACGGCCGCCTGCACCATTACCAGAGAAACCGCCACCACCTCCACATCCATAAGCACCTCTTTGACCACCTGATGTAGAGCCAGTATTTGTGCTAGTTGATACAGCATGGGCACGTCTTCTCCATGCACTACCACCTGCTCCACCACCACCACCAGCAACAAGTATTACATTAGATGACCTTGCTGAACGATAATTAGTTCCCTTCACAATAAATGTTCCTCCACCACCACCACTACCAAGATGTTGATGGTTTGACTTTGTTCCCATTTGTCCAACTAATATCATATATTTATCACCTTTTCTAAGAGAAAATCTAGCTATTATTCTTTGTCCTTTACCATACTTTCTCTGATTAGACCTATTATCACCTCCACTCGCACCATAAGCATCAATATCATATGTTCCTGATTGGGGAACAGTCCATAACTGATATCCTCGCTGTATTACATTGAATTTATTACTATCTTTTGTCCATGATGTACCACTATATGCTCTCCGACATTGTGAAAGTGTAGGCCCAGTTCTTCCTGTTTTACCACAATTAGTAAAAGTAAAAGGCCTGTTCTTTGGAAAACTAGAATCTGGTTTGGGTGAAAAAGTTATTATAACTTTGCCATGGCCTGTATTATTGATACCTAATCTTTCCATATTACGGCCATAACATCCACCACCGCCGGCACCATAGTATCCTCCAGATCCGCCAGAATAGCCACCTCCGCCACCCGAACTATCAGAATTACCACCACCGCCACCGCCAAATCCTCCGTAGCCTCCGTTTCCACCAGTACCACCTCTTGCATTCGAGCGAAATATCTTTTTCCCCCCGAGGCCGGCACCATTACCTCTCCATCCTGCACCTCCACCAGTACTAGCAAATCCCCTTTTACCACCATAACCATTTCTACCACCCTTATAGTGTCTACATGTATCTCCTGTCCCTGTAGTAGAGTACGTTGCATTGCTGGTACACCTAGAAGACATTCCACTTCCGCCACCTCCGCCAGCAACTGCCAACGGCACGCTTCTTCCCCAGAGCCAAACAAAACTTCCACCACCGCCGCCTCCTTTACGACCTCTCACTGTTCCCTGTTGTCCAACTAAAATTGCAATTACTTGGTTTTTGTGTAAGGTTAGTTCTATTCGTATTTTTGCTCCATAACCACCACGACCAACCCCACTACCTCCTTGGGCACCATAAACATCAATTCTATATTTTCCTGTTCTTGGAACAGTCCATAACTGATACCCTCTCGTACTTACATTAAAATAGGAAGTACTATCTGTCCAAGATGCAGAATATGAAGAACGACATCGTGAAAGTGTAGGCCCATAAGGTCCTGTTTGACCACAATTCGTAAAAGTAAAAGGCTTGTTCTTTGCAAAACCGGGATTTGGTTTTTGTTCATATGGGTTATGATATAACCATCTATTTCCTGATTTTCTGACGCTAATTGGACGGAACTCTTGCCAAGTCCATCCCCTTGGTTTTTTATGTTCTCTATGGCGTTGACCGGTTTGATAAGTCCAAGTATTTGAATGTGCGGTAACATAACGACGATGATAAGTAAATAATCCGATTTTACCACGACCGACATCTTCAATTTCAAATCTTTCCCAAGACCATCCACCTGGTAAATGATGGTACGCGTTTCTAGCACCGGATTGATCTACAATTCCGTGTGCATGTGCTCTTAAATATCTCTTTCTAACAATATTCCATAATGCTACTTGATTACCTGGTAATCTTCTAACTTGGAAGACATTATCATTATTTACAGTAATATTTAATGATCTAACCCGAGTTCCATGCATACCTAAGTATTTTTTATGAAAGGTATGTAAAACAACATATGCTCCATTTCTGAAAATATTACTAATTCTTCCACTTAATCTTTGTCTCCAATGAATACTATTCCATCCGCTTGGTTTAGTATTATTATACCATTGAGAAATTTCATTACGATTTAATGAACCATCAAACCAAACCATTTTGTGAATATAAGTATAAATATTTTCTGCGTTTTTGTTTCCAGAATCTGGAATATACATTGTATGGTTTTTAAGTGCTTGTGGATAATGTGGTAAGTTTCCAGCACTGTGATATCTACCATTGATATAATGAGTAACTCGTTTTCTATTAACAACAGTACACATATGATTCCATTTATCGTATCTGAAACCTCTTCTCTCTAGAGAAGAAGCATCAACACCATCATTACCTCCATGAGCCCAGATGTTTGAACCACAGCATCTTTGAGTTCTAATTCTGAAGTGATATCTATATTGGGTTCCACAACACCAGAACCAAGCTGCTGGGGCACGTGACGAACCACTATTACCCCAGCGGAAGATATTTCTCCAGGAACCGCTAGGAGGATTAGTCTTAACCCAATACATAATACTGTATTGTTCTTGATTACTTAATGGAATTTGACTTCCTGGGATTTTCTTTTGATTATATAAATGATGTGTTCCATTAATTAATATTTTGTATGGGATATTTCTTGCAGCATTCCATCCAGAGAATTTACTCTTAGCATAAATATCTCTAACTTGACGATCATTAACACTTCCATCATGCCACCACATATTTCTAAGATAAGTTCCATTATGATCACCGGTCCAATCTGGAATATACATTGTATCATTTTTAAGTTGTTGTGGATGATCTGGTAACCATCCTTGATTATGATATTTACCATTAACATAATGTTTAATATGTCTTCCATTACAAGTAGTAAGCATATGATTCCATTTATAATATCCAAATCCTTTATGATTTAAGTTATAAGAATCAACACCATCATTACCACCATGAGCCCAAATATTAGTTCCACAACATCTTTCAGTTCTAACTCTGAAGTGATATTTATAAGAATGTCTGCAACAATATAACCAAGCTGCTGGAGCACGTGCCGAACCACTATTACCCCATCTGAAAATACTTCTCCAATGTCCGCTAGCAGGGTTAGTCTTAATCCAATAAGAAATAGTAAACTGACTTGGATTAGACCATGGAATTTGACCTCCTGGAATTTTTCTTTGATTTTTCATATGATGTAATCCACCAATTAATATTTTCTTTTGTGGCATTGGAAGATGTCTTCCAGAACCTGGGAAACAACATTGATATCTCCATTGAATATTCTTTCCATTACTATGTAATTTCAAAGTTCTAAGTGCTTTTCCTGCTGGACATTGAATATTATGTTTATCAAGATAAACAGTATTACCTTTACCATCTTCTCTCCATGGCGTAGAATGATTAGTACATTTACTTGCTCCACACGCTTTACAGCCATATTTGATTGACATTTTCTTAGCACCACCACCTCTAACAAGTTTTAGAGAAGATACTAATCCACCTTTACAATCAATATTATGTCTATCAAGATAGACCATATTACCCTTTCCATCATCATTCATTTTAGTATATCGCTGTAAAACTTCAGCATTATTTGGATCAGGACAGCAATTACCAAGTAATCTATATTTACCTTTACCATCTCTCTGTAATTGAACTTTATTTAAAAGACCAACAGTTCCATGTTTTTTACAATTAAGATTGTGACGATCTAAATAAACAACATTACCCTTTCCTTCATCATTCCATGAAGTACTGGTAGCACCACAACCAAAATATTTTGGAATCTTATATTTAGAACGAAGAGCATCAGAAACTGAAACAATTTCAGCATCACTTAAATGTTTGTTATAGAACATAATTTCACCAATTTCAGAAGTAGACCATTCATTTTTAAGATAAGCCCCATAGTTAATACTCCATTGTTTTGGAGTAACACCATTAATTTTAGTATTATTGAAATCTTTGGTGACATTGAAACTATCCATATATGCTTTTCCATTATTAGTACAAGCCATAACATGGAATGCTGTATTACCACCTCTAGTTTTATGGGTAAGCCATCCATGTTGATAGAAAACACCAGTTCTATTACCCCACCATCCAATAAGAGCATTTTGTCCTACAGCATCAACAACACGACCATTATTTCTAAGATTTCTACCAACTACGAAAATAGTGTAAGTAGAAGAAATTACTCTACTATCAAATATAACACCATCATTTTTGTTAAATCTAATAACTTTAACCCATTTTCCACCAATATTACGCCATTTAATAGCTGGATTACCTCTCACTTTAAAATTTTTTCCAATTTTTCCTCCAAGATATTCACCATCCCATTTTGCACCTCCATGATAAAAGTCTTCAGCTATATAACGACCAACTAAACCACCTCTAATTTTTGGAGCAGTTCTAGCAGAACCATGTCTAGATGGAGTTTTAGTAGTAGCACCAATTTGACCTAATTTAGTAACTCTGAATAAACTAGTATATCCTTTGACTGCCTTTTTATCAGATTTAATTCTTTGATTTTTCCTTGCTTTAACATTAACATATAAAGTATGTCCATGTTTGGATTTAATAATAACTCTACCATCGGGTTGCATATTAAAGGTAAATCTTTCCCATTGCCATCCACCAGGAAAATGATACCATGGTCCATGATGGTAAGCAAAATCAGTTGTTCCATTTGGTTGAACTCTTAAATATCTTTCATAAGTTTCATTCCAAAGAGCGAACCAGTTACCACCTAAAGAAACTACTCTCCAACGACTATGTTCGGAAATTTGACCTAAAGTACTTCTGCTACTGCTATATGGACGCAAATATCCAAATTTACCACCAGATTGTAAAGAAATAACAGTTCCTGTTTTAAAATAACCTGTAACTGTTTGACGAGTTAATTTAGCTTTTGCTGCTGCTGCTGCTACTGCTGCTTTTCTCTTTCTTTCTTGTTCTTCTGCTCTTTTCTTTGCTGCTTCTGCTCTTTTTCTTGCTTTTTCTGCTGCTGCTGCTCTTCTTTTTGCTGCTGCTTCTGCTCTTTTTTTTGCTTCTTCTGCTTCTCTTTTCTTTTTAGCTGCTAATACTGCTGCTTTACGTTTTGCTTCTTCTTCTCTTGCTTTTTTTTGTCTTTCTTCTTCTGCTTTTTTAGCCGCTGCTGCTGCTTTTTTTGCTACTTCGATAAGTCTTTTCTTTTCTGCGGCATCTTTTGCTTTCTTTGCTGCTTCTTTTGCTTTTCTTGCTTCTTCTTTTCTTTTTTCTGCTGCTTCTTTTGCTGCTTTTGCGGCTGCTGCTGCTTTTCTTGCTGCTTTTGCGGTTGCTTCTGCTGCTGCTTTTTTAACTGCTGCTGCTGCTGCTGCTTTTTTAGCTGCTGCTTCTGCTTTTTTCTTTGCTTCTAATTCTTTTTTTCTTTTTTTTTCTGCTGCTTTTCTTTGTCTTTCAGCTTTGTTTCTTGCTGCTTCTGCTTTTTTTGCTTCTCTTGCTTTTCTTTTTGATTCAAGTTGTTTCTTTAATTCTTCTTTTGCTTTCTTTGCTGCTTCTTTCTTTTCTCTGCGTTCTTTTTCTTTTTTCTTTCTTGCTTCTTCTGCTGCTTTCTTTCTTTTTGCTTCTTCTGCTGCTTTTTTCTTTGCAATTTCTTCATCTTCTTTAGTTTTAGCAGAAAGTTTTTCTGCTTTTTGAACTTTTGCTTTTTCTTCTAAAGCTTTCTTTTCTGCTTCAAGTTTCTTTCTTTGTTGTTCAGTAATTTCTGCTCTTTTAACTTTTGCTTTTGCTTCCTCTGCTTTTTTCTTATCTTCAGCCGCTTTACGTTTTGCATCTCTCATTTTATTTTTTTTTGTTCTCATTTTTCTAACCCCTTCTTCTTTTTTATATTGTGCGATTAATTCTTTTCTTTTTGCTTTACATTGTTTGATAACTTTAGAATTTTCTTTATTTGCTGCTTCTAATTTACTGATCTTTTGAAGTTGTTTTTCTAATTTATTTGCTGCTGCTCCAGTTTTAAATTGTGGCATTGGTTTTCCACTACATTTTGCTTTTGCCATTTCACTTGTTCTTGATGCATTTTTTGCTGCCATTTTTGCTACAGATGCTGCTTCAAATTTAGCTTTTAATACTGCTCTTGATGCCGATGCTTTCTTTTGTGCTTCTATTGCTTTTTGTTTAAGGATACTAAGTGTTTGTTGAGTATTTTCAAATCCTTCAATTTCTTCTAATGGTTCTAAATTACCAGCAAAGTTTTCTTGAACTCTTGGCTTACAGTATTCCCATTTTTTATTTTTATCAGTTGTATAACACCAAGGTTTTTCTCCACCATCGGGATTTCTACAATAATTATGATCTCCTAGACCAAATTTCTTATCAGCAAGTGCTTTTTTAACTGTACTACTTCTATTCTTGGGTTCAAGAGGTTTACAAGATTCCCATCTTTTATTTTTATCAGTAGTATAACACCACATTTGTTTTGCTCCATCTGGATTTCTACAAAAGTTATGATCACCAAGACCTTTATTTGGTTTCTTTTCTGGAGTATTATTATGTTTATGTGGATCTTGTTTAGTCCAGTTCATACAAGTTTTTCCAGAAATTGATTTATTTTGTTTTCCTCTGTAATCTTCTCCTTTTCCAGTAAAATTTTCATTAAGAGGTTTACAAGATTCCCATCTTTTATTTTTATCAGTAGTATAACACCACATTTGTTTATTTCCATCTGGATTTCTACAAAAGTTATGATCACCAAGGCCTTTACCTGGCTTCTTTTCTGGAGTATTATTATGTTTATGTGGATCTTGTTTAGTCCAGTTCATACAAGTTTTTCCAGAAATTGTTTCATTTTGTTTTCCTCTGTAATCTTCTCCTTTTCCACTAAATCTTTCTTCTTCATCACCATCAAAGGTCCAATTCCGACAAGTTAAATTATTAATTGTTTTATTTTGACAACCTCTGTAATCTGCTCCTTTTCCAGTATATTTTTCACTACAATATGGACCTTTAACAACTTTGATAGATGAAACTCTATCATTTATACCGATTTTTCCTCCAAGATCTGGTTCATCTTTAGTAATAATAACTTTCTTACCAAGTCCAGAAGCATGTTCATAGAGAATAGCATAAAAACCTTTTGCAACTTTAATAGAACTTGCTTTATCATTTAATGAATCAACCGATTTATGCATACCTTCTTGAAACATTTTTGCTACTCCTTTATACTGACCATTTTCATAAAGAGTAACTGGTGTTTTGTAAAATTCAACACCTGCTCTCATAGTAATATGCCCGGACCAAGATTTAATATTAAGTTGAATTTGATGTGTAACTTTATTTACTGGTATTTGTACAATATTATTGGCAACACCTGCTTTTTTTCTTCCTAGTAATACCCACTTATTTGACGCATTTTTATAATATAAATCAAATTCTTTTACATATTGACCATAAGCACCATTGAATCTTCCTTGAGTTAATACATTTTTTACATTTTGTTTTGGAAATGTCATTCTAATCCATTGGTTAACTTTACTTCCTGCTGACCATCCTTGGGGAGAATTAATTTGAGGAGTAAAATGGCGGTTTTTTCCATTAGCATGAGAACTAGAAACTCTATAAGTAATTTGTCCAATTAAAAGGGGACCTTTTGCCATTTTATTTACTGGTTTAAGTGTTCTACAATAACATTTTTTAGCAACTCCTCCAATTGGATCGCCACCAAAAGTTTTGTTATCACATCTAAAATTACCTGTAATTCTTTTATATTTATATTT
>Ga0310342_100001864_pt1 | contig 13373 bp, 12 predicted proteins | sample S15DNA20500_MG_FD_206155 | JGI IMG/M metagenome (GOLD analysis project Ga0310342, IMG submission 206155) | Marine microbial communities from station ALOHA, North Pacific Subtropical Gyre - S1503-DNA-20-500_MG | ecosystem: Environmental > Aquatic > Marine > Oceanic | place: Pacific Ocean: North... | reverse complement strand
AGAGGTCAGGCTTAGGTCCAAGGATCCATGATCCACCGGAAACGGTCGAGGGGTGGGACAAGGAAGCGGCGCAGCTAATGGCGGCAGATCCGAATTTAGCGCGGAGGTTGGCAGCCGAAGTGGCCATGGACCCGAGACCGCTAGGCAACATAGAAACAACCATATTGGGGCTACACCTCCGCGATCTTGAAAATCGGCGTCGTGAGGAAGACGTTCGCAACGAGATCCGCACAGCAGTCGAGGCGGCAGAAAAAGGCGGCACGGAATGGAGTCACGCTGGTGTGGCTCGCCAGGTAGAACTGGCCTCTGACTATTCCCTGGCGGGTATCATGCGGAAACACATGAAGTCTGTCGGTGAGTCACCGTCTGATGCGGATATGGCCAAGTACGAGGAGATGGCCGACAGGATTAAGGATCTGGAAGCTGAGAACGATAAACTGCAAAAGAAGGCGACCAGTGAGGAGATCGACCGGAAGATCGCCGAAGAGAAACTCCGACAGCAGAAGCCCGCGAAGCCACCTAAGAAGCCGAAGGTGGGCACCAAGCGAGAGAAACTAGAGCAGGCAGCATCCGACGCCGTGGCCGAATTCAAGAATGCGTGGAGCGAGGCGGTGAAGGCTGGTGTAGGATCGGTGGCGACCACTGGAGGACTGCCCCCGGACTCGCTGGCGGCACTGGCGAAGCTCACCAAGGCGGCGTCCGCAGTGGTCAAGTCGTATGCGGATCTGGGAGTCGATTCAGCTCTGGGGCTGATTGCCAGGGTCACCGACGACATTGGTCCCCTGACGGCAGACCAAGTGGGCGCCTTCAAAAAGGCATGGGCAGACTACACCAAGGACAGAAGAGTTGAATCTCCGCTGGGAGAAGCTCCAGAAAAGAACCTCATCGGCGCCAGGGCCAAGGAGTTGACCAGGCTGGCCGTCGAGGCTGGGATCGACGGACCAGTTCCAGCCAAAGGCAGTGTCGATCATCGCAGACAGAACGTGATTGACGCCGTCCATGCCCAACTCTTGCTGGAAGTGCCAGGGATTACCGAGACGGAAACGATGACGGCTATGTCCGGGTTCGGGGAGTATCGAACGCTCCCCAAGGACGAAGTTAGCGTCAAGGTCCGTGGCTATCGCGGCGAGATTCAGCAGCTACTGAAGCTGGAGAAAATGGCCGAGGGCCAAGCGCCTCCGAAGACGGGAGTTGAACAGCGGAAGCCCACCCCGGAAGAGCGCGAGCTGATAAAGGAGGTCAATGAGGCCAAAAAGCGTGGCGGATACAAGGTCACCGATCCAGACACACAATTGAGAGATGCCCTGACGACCGCCAAAACAGCCGCTAACAACCGACTAAAGGATGCGGATTTAGCGATCGAGGCGCTCGAGGAGAGCATTAAGAACGAGACCCGCCTGAAGAAGCCCGAGGTACGAACCCCGCTTAAGGAAGATACTGCACTAACAGAACTGCGAGAGCAGTTAAAGCTACGTCAGCAGCGACGCAGGGAACTACAGAAGGAATACAACGCGATATTCCCGAAAACAAAGGAGCAGATACAACGAACGGCCGAACAGCAAGAGCAAGATGCGAAGAAGCAGATCAAAAAGCTGGAGGAACAACTCGAGCAGATTCGCCAGGGCACGTTGCCGGAGCGGAAAAAAGGCGAGACCAGCCTAGCTTCCAAGGAACTACAGGACCAGATTACGAGACTTCGAGAGCGAGTGACGGCGGCTAAGGCCGCAGCCAAGGAGGCGGATCTGGGCGTGTTCGAGGGTGAAGGTGGTGCTCTCAGGCCCGAGAAGAAGAGGGGGCTGACTGACGCTACGCGGCTACTGATGGCTGAAAGGCTGCTGGATCGTCAGATCACTGAACTGAAAGGCAACCTCGCCGCTGGCCGGTTGGAAGGGAAACCGAAGCGAGATCCGGTCACGTCGGACAAAAGGACAGCCTTGGAGGAAGAACTGGAACAATTGAAAGCGGCGAGAGAAGAGGCTCGCCTGGCCGACCCGGTGTACCAAGCCCAGCAAGCGGCCAAGTGGCTGGCTCGTTACAAGAAAGGTCTCGACAAGAGTCTGGAGTTCTGGAACAAGCGGCTGGCCGAAGCCAATCTCGGAAAGCTTCCGGCGAAGCGGAAGCCGACTCCGGTGGATGAGGAGATTCGGAAGAAAAAGTGGAAGATTGAGCAGGTCAAGCGCGAGTCACAAGCTGCCATCGAGGAGATCGAACGCCAGCAGCGTGGGCCAGGTGCCAAGGTTCTGGGGTTCGTTGGTGATGTAATCGACCTGTCGACGATGGTTATGACTGGTCTTGAGCACTCTGGAGTGTTTCGACAAGGATTTGCCTACACGGTGGGCTATCCACTACAGGCAGGACCGGCCCTTGCTAAGTCCGTACATGCGGTCTTTAGTCGCGCGGCTGACTTCTCGCACAATGACAATCTAAGTAAACGCAAGAACAGCAGAGACTACGAAGGTAATCTTGCGTCTACGGTCTCCGATGGTCCGCTTTCACAGCGGGAAGAACTAATGCGATCCCGCATTGTGTCGTTGATGGCTAGGCTGGAGCATCCAGCACTAACGCCCCTGCGAGGGCTGGCGGAGGGACTGCTTGGGAGCGAGCGAGCTTTCAGGACGTTCCTGAACACAATGGGGGCGGATATGTACGACAACTTGAAGAGGAGCGTGGAGAACACTCGCCCTGGAACATGGGTAGAGGATGATGTCAAGTTTTTTTCCGCCGCGTCCAATACGCTACGCGGTCGTCCCTACGTCCCGTATGCTGACGCCCTCAGATATATGTTCTGGGCGCCCCGGTGGGTCTGGTCCGGCGTCCAGTTGTTTACGACCCTGCCGTTTGGGGCATTCGCCAGAGGGGTCGATATCAGGCATCCCAGCACAGTCTGGAAGGGAGACTACGCGACACGGAAGGCTATCGCATTAGTGTACGTCCGAGGCTCGATCGGCGCGGCGTCGTACTGGATGCTCATGCACTACATTTATTCGCTACTGGCTGGTGACGATGAAGAGTTCAAACCAAAGTACGAGAAAGACATGAGGTCGACTAAATACGGTCGGCGTCAGGTTGGAGAAGTGACCTTTGAAACGTCCCGTGGATTGACGCAATTCGCCACTCTGGGGGCGCGAATTGTCACGGGACAAACCAAAACGGCGTCCGGCGAGATTGTGGATATTCGTGGCGAGGATAAAGTCTACGGACATGACGACGTTCGCGATTCCCTTCACCGCTACATGGATTACAAGCTCTCGAATCTAGCTGGAGGGGTGATGGACTTTATGGCGGGAGAAACTTCTATCGGTGAGGAGTTGTCGGAGAATCTTATTGTGCGTGCTGGTCAGGTTGCTGGAAAGCGGATGCTGCCGATGTCGCATGTTGATATTTGGGAGGCTGAGAAGGAACTGAATATCCCTCAAGGAACGGTGGCGGCACTGGAGATATTCTTCGGCCAGTCGGCGTCAACCTACGGCCCGAGAACCAAATATCGGGAAGCCAAACCGGAAAAACGCAAAGAGCTATTCGGGAAGGCTCTGGAGAAGGTCGAATGGGACTCTCCGCCACTGGCCTACCATGAAATGCTGACACCCGAGCAGGTGGAGAAGTTTGATGATGAGAAGCTATCCGATAAACAGGAGGTGGTCTACGAAGCCATGCGAGAGCCTCCCGAAATGAAGACCTGGGACAAGAAGGAGGAAGTATGGAAAAATAACTACGGGAGCATAGAGACATTCCAGAAAGCCTGGGACAAGATGATTTCCGACAAAAAGTCGCTAGACGAAATGGGGATCACGCATCTTGCCGCCCAGGAACTCTTGTGGGAGCAATACCACAAGCCAGATCCGAACAATCCTAAAATAGTACGCGAGCTAGGTAATCGCAAGCAGAAGTACAAGGATCGTGCTGAACGGCTGTGGCTTCACTACGGGAAGACGTACGATGACTGGCAGCCGTTCTTTGCGACTGCCGCGCAAGAGCGGAGTGACGCTAGGGCTGCTAGGAAAGCTGCCAAGGAAGCTGCCAAAAAAAGCAGAGGCGACTAATTAGTTGGCCAATCGCCTGGAAATCTATGTCCAGTCGTCGTCGTCTTCCTTTTCGGGCTTACGGTCTTTCCAGTGATACCAGCCCATGTGTTGCTTGTCCCAGGTTCCATCTGGCAGCTTGCGCTTCGGGAATAGGGTGTCGGCCTCTTGGTGCTGGCCGAAGTCCAACTGGCAGCCGCAAGATCGGCACATAAGACTGTAATAGTCGTACCCACTTGCCTTGCGATGGTTGAGTGCCAGCTCGCCCGATTGGCACCGGCCGCATGCAGTCTCCGCCAGCACGTCATAGTACGGGCTCAGTTCCCGCATGGCCTGCTTAACATTGTCGGCCTCCACCTCGATCTCGCCGAGCGACAGTCTGACTTTCACTCTTACGCTCATTACAGTCTACTCCTGTTGGAAGTTCTAACCGCTCTCGCCCGGCATGACAGGCCGAGCGCCCAATCCTATTCAAAGGAATCAATCCCAAGTTAACCCAGAGTAAAGTCTACTCGCACGCCGAGCTGGCTTGCACCGGCCTCTTCATCGCGCACCTCTCCCCTGCCTCCAATTTCAGGGTCACTCGCCGAATCGAATCGGTCCACCTTGCCTACTACGTTGCCTCCCGGTGCCGTCTGGCACGTCCTATACGCCTTGCGGCGCTAAGCGGGTGTAGGGCTTTGTTCGTACGGACTTTATTGCCTCAGCTTTCGGTATCCGCACCGTTTAACCGTGTTGCCATTCAAGGGCTTAATGGATGGTCGTCTATAGTCCCGCCTGACCGCCGCCGTATCCGGTTGGCAGCCTATCCGATGATGTGTCCATTCGGTAGCCAGGCGGGATGTTTATTTATGACCTTCTTAGGGATCGTAATCTACCCCGATCTCTTTCGCGTATTCCACACTGGCGCATTCCGCCGGTTTCAAGACGTGCTTGTGGACCCAGCTATCAGCAACGTCGTCACGTATGTCGTGGTGGATCATGAGATCCTGCCAAAGACATGCACCGGCACTTAACCACAAGCTCATCGCGAATTCGTAATTAGTTAGATCCTCATGCTCGTCCGACATGGCCTCGAAGAAATCGACGATTCGTTTCTGGATGATATTGATTCTTTCCTTTGACTGTTTGTCATGTGTCAGAATCCGAGCCTCCAGGTCGTTTCTCCGTTTTCCGTTTCCTGAGTGATACATGTCGATTTTCATGATTTGGCAGTGGAAGGCGAATTGGCGTATGTGTTTCTCTTAGTTGCGCCGTTTCCGAGTACTCTTTCAATGAGTGGTATTTTTTCAAGAAGCCATTCCCGCATCGCATTGTGCTCCACGACAGATTTATCAAGCTCTTTGCGAAGATTTCCAATCTCTCGTCGCAACTCGTTTATTTGCGCAACGAGGTCGGATATTCTATCTGCCTGGAATAATCGATTGCCTTTCGTCGCTGATGCTATCTCGTTCAGTTGTCGTTCCGTTTGTTTCTGCCACAGCTGGTTTGTGTCCCAGTCGCTCATGTTAATACGGAGCCTCCGAGGTGCTGTTGTTTGGTGGTATTAGGTAGTCTCCGCCGTGTTGGCCGTGGACAAATGGATAGAGGATGCCGACGTTGCGTCCTGCGTCTTTAGAGCCGTATTGGATCATGTCGTAGCGGTGCTGCCCAACGGTTACGGTGCGGGGAACGTAGTGATTTGTGCCCTGCTTGCGGTTCATGGTCTTGTAGATACCTACGGCCTGTTTCCAGGATAGGCCGCAGTGGCCCGCTTGGTAGATGGCGGAAATCATCAGCGATTCGGCGGTTTGCGTGGCGTTGCTTTTCTTTTCCCGCTTGATTTCAGACAATTCCGAGCCGTCGAATATGAGTCCCTGGATCTTTCTTTCGTGATCTGTAGGTGTATATCCGCACGATGGGCATTCACCTCCGCGATAGATGGCTTGGCAGTTCGGGCACTCCACGGTGGGTCGTGCACCTACCTCGCCAGTCTTTTTAGTCCTGTGATCGAGATTCCACTCTGGGTCATCTTCAAAAAACCCATGTCGGAGGACATTGCCCCCGTGATCGATTACGAGGCAATCTGTTTTGTCTGGATGGCACCTAGATCCTCGGCCAATCATTTGTCGGTAGCGGACGATAGAGCCCACGGCGACGCATAACTGGACGCAGCTGATTCGCGGTATGTCTGTGCCTCGCTCGACGATCTGGACATTGCAGAGGTAATCGATGTAATGCCTGCCTAAGGCTCCGAATGCGCTACGTCGCTCGTCGTCAGGTGTTTCACCGTCGACATAGGCTACCCGCAACCCGGCGGCTTCTAGTTGTGCTGCGGCTGCCTTGGCGTGCGCTCGTCGAGGGAAGAATCCCACGGTTGGGCGATTCTCGGCGAATTTCTGCCAGTCTCGAACGAGATCGCCAGCGAGGTTATCCATGGCTTCTGCCACCGATTTGGTGGTAAATTCACCGCCTCGTTTAACGAGTTTGTCGAGTTTGCCTTGTGTAGCCTGGTAGTATCGAAATGGCGAGAGGTACTCGTTGTCTATCAGCCACTGTGTAGTCGGCCCCTGGACGATTTCGTTGTATACGTCCGAAAGTCCTTCGGCTTGTGGCGTGGCTGTCAGCCCGATGACATAAGCGGGATGCAGACCGAGAGTTTCACGTTTCCTGTCGTGGTACTTCAAAAATGTAGCTAGCTTGGAGTGGTGGCTGTGCGCCTCGTCCCAGACGATTAAATCGAATGTGAGGTCAGACGGGTAGTCGTTATCTTCGACGAACCAGGACAGCAGCGTGTCGATTGAAGCTACTTGAATTCGGCACCCGTAGGATGTTTCCCGACCTGACATGATGATGCCATGCGGCAGGGACGGTTCCTCGGCGAAGGAGTCTATTGCATTGTCTACTAGTCCGCGACGATGGACCGTGAATAGGCTGTTGCCGCTTTGGTTTTCGAGTTGTGGTCGATTTGCGCTGGAGGCTAAAATCCATTTGGATATGCGCGTTTTACCGCATCCGGTTGGGGCATTCAGGATCACTCGCTTATGTTTCGCCAATGCCGCCTTGGTGGCGTCCTTGTGGTCGTTCTGGTGGTCGTACAGGTCTGGTAGTGTGATCACTCCTGTTCCCTCCATCTCTTGACTGTGCCGAGCATCCACTGGCACAGTGCGATAGATTTTCTGTGGTCATCGTCACGCGCGTGCATGATTTGAAGGTCGTCAAAATGACGCATGGCCGTTTCAATCGCGGCTGATGTCTTCTGTCGTTGTTTCGTGATCCAGCTTTCGTCCACATTCTCTGCGTGTTCGCCGTGCGAGTGGTGGCAGCGAGCGCAAGTGACGTTGTTCGTTTTCGGGTCGACTGCCCATCTAGTGGCTGTACAGCTAGGGCATCGTCCGTGGTCGCCTTCGGCTGTTATCTCGCCCACCCCAGAAGGAGCCGACAATGCCGCATCTGATGCTATGCGTTCCACGGTGCGTTTGTGTACTCCAGCCATGGCTGACATCTCGAAATGTGATGCGTCCGGTCGGTGTTTGAGTAGCCACGTGACACAGGCTCGTTTGTCAGTGCTTGTCATCCGCAGCCCGTGTTTGTCGTTGGCCAACATGCCGAACATCCTTGCGTCTTCGGCGGAGCCGTCGTGGACGTGGCAAGGCACTGCTTCGACATTTGCCTTGATTGCGCTGATGGTGCGATGGAAGCCATCGGCAACCATGTACTGATTACCGTCGTGGAACACGTCGAGCGAGGGGAATGGCCAGTCTCCGTTGTCCGTTGCGGTGATTGCCGCGACATAGTCGTCGACTGTGTCGTTGCATATTTCTACGCGGTTTTGGGTGCCTGCGTCGAGGATTAGTTGGTCGACCGGGAGATCCATGGTCCTCATTGATACGTCCTTGTTAGTCGTCTTCTGATGTTGGTTCGTCTGGCCGTCTGGTTTTATTCACGGTTGCTGTGACTTTCACCTGCTCCACGGCACGGCGGACGGTCACCCATTCATTAGGAAGCGGCTCATCGGGCACGATTGTGACCCACCCGTTCCGAGTGTGCGTGACGCGGCCTGTCCTGGCTGTCCTTGTGAGGATGTTCCGGTCGAATTCGACGCTATCTGTGGCTTTCATTTGATTCCCAGTGATGTGAAAAAAATAGCCGCTGGCTTCGGGTGGTAGTCACGGGCGAACGATGACATACGCCCCGACCAGTTTTCACTGGACCCAAAGCCAACGGCTGCTGTCATCGTTTTGTGACTACCTATCACGGTAAGTCGAATCCTGCCACGTCGGCGAACCGAAGTCAACCTACATGGGTTTCTCTAGCCCTTGTCGAAGATGTTTGTGCGTCGCTTCCCGCCCTCGAACTGCAAATCCTTGGGCACTACGACTCGCACGCCGACAAATAGATGGCGGATCGCGCTGGCGAGTTGGATTGCAAATTCCTGGTCGTGGACGAGGTCTTCGTTCTTCTCGGCTTTCTTTGCGATTGTTGTGGCTCGTCGAATTGCAGCCAGCAAGTCGGCCAGGCGGTCGCGACCAGGGTTTCGGCTTAGTTTGTGTTGGATTTCAGAGGACTTCTTCAGGTCGATGAGCTTCTGTCTGAATTGGTCGTGGCGATTCTTCTTAGCTGATCGCTTCACGTCAAAGAAGTTTTGGATTAAATGTTCGGCTTGTCCGTTCTTGAAGTTGCACTGATCGAACGTGCGAAACATTTCCAGAATTGGCCCTGGGGCGGAACCGAAGTCATCTTGCTGTGAGTATTTCCCTACCTGTGCGCCGAACCACTTCTTGCCTGCCATGGAACCTTCGTAGCCGACTCGTTGCATGTTCCGCACGGTGTTCTGCCAGCGGATCTCTTCTCGCACTCGGCCGATGTCGACTCCAGCACCGCGAGCGATTTCCTCAGCCGAGTCGTGTAGCTCGAAGTACAGGATCTTGACCGCTTGGAATAGAAGAAACCCTTTGTCGGGGGTGTGCTGGCCGTTGATCGCCGAGTTGCTAAAAATTCGGACGTGTGTTTGTTTCGCCAGCGAAGTTCGCGGCGACAGGACGTAAGCCTCAAACTTCGTGATATCAGCAAACTCGGCGGCACTCAGTCGCTGAACCCCATCCAGCACCACGTATTTTTCCTTGCTGGATTTCATGATGATCACAGCTGGGGCTGGACTGCCAGCCGCCATTCGGATGCCGTAGTCTGCGATTGCGTCTTCGTCGATTGGACGCGGGCGACCCGCATTGTCGATTCTCCAGTTGTCGTCTAGTGAGGAGATTTCAATTGAGTCCACGTAATCAAACTTGATCCCGTGGTGTGACAGGAAGTTCTCGGTTCGCGAGTCAGGTGTAAAGGCTGCCATTTTACGTTTCCAGTGCGTCTAGAGATTCGATTGCGGTAAGTAAGAATTCCTTATTGGCGACTAGAAGTCCGATGATCGATGTCATGTCGTCTGGCTTGTCGGACTGCCGAATATCGGTCCAGACGCTCTCGCCTTGTCGGCGGCAGAACTCACGTCGCAGATTCGCGAATTCATTCGCGAGCATGCGAATTGCGTCGATTGATGGCAGGTTGATTTCGTGATCGATCGCGATGGCTCGCAATTGCTCTCCTTTCGGTTTTTTCGCTAGTGTTCCGGCAGCGCTCAGTCGGATGTGCCCGGCAGATGCATGCGCAACCAGCTGCGGGCAGCCGTGTTTGAGTATCCGTAGCGATGAGTGCCAGTTCCCTACTTTCGTTCCCAATTTGCTGGCCACGAAGTCGCGGCCTGCGATGCCAGCGAATTTCGCTTGAGCCAAAATTACGTGTCGGTATTTCTTGGCGGCTACCATCGTCGGGACCGCAGCCTCAAGGCAATGTTTTGGCCAGTCGACTTCCAATAAGAATTGCAGCGCTTTTTCTTCGTACAGCTGGCGGATGACCTGGACTGACATCTTCAGATCTTTGGCGACTTTGATTTGCGAAGCGCCGTTGCGCAACATTTCGATCGCCATGGCATGCCGCTCCTCGTGTGACTGTCGAGACGCTTCGCTCGCCATGTCGAGCAGTTGAGTTAGATTTTCTGGGGCGCTTAGCGATATACGATCGCGGAATTGATGTGCGCGGAGATAGCGATAAGCCATGCTGATGCCGAACTCGCAGTGCTCTTCGACCCACGCGGGGAAACTGATGCCTGTCGTGTCATGGATGTCTTTCAGTTGTTGGCCGATTTCCAGCGCAATTGCGATTGCCTGGTCCGCGCGAGTGGATACTTCCCTGTGTTGCTCGTTGATTGTCGTGGCGATCGCGTGTTGTTCCTCAATCAGCATTGGTGGGGTACTCCGTTTCTAGATAAAGCTCGAATTTGATGCCAACGATCCGACTGAACGTGTCCGGTTCGATGTATTCGCGCAGGTTCATGATTGTGTCGGTGTAGTGTTTGGTGTTTTTAATCCCGTCGAATGCTGGATGCGGGTCGTTGTGATACCAAAGGCAGATTGTTGGGTGGTGATCTTCGAGCCAATTCCTCCATCCGGCGGCATTCTGGTGTGGTGAGATTTTCGGGTCGAATCGGTGATGTGAGGCGCACAGCGCAATGCCGTTTCGGATGTCGTGTCGTGTCGCAGTGTAGTGCCTGGGGATGATGTGGTGCGCCTCACATTCATCCAGGCCGCACACGGCGCAGGTGTTCGCCCAGTCGTCCCGCACGGCAATCGACCAGAGATTATCGGCAATGTCTCGCAGTCGTCCTTTTGCTGGTACGTTCTTGTTGGTGCGTTTGCGATTCTTCCTCCGTTTCGACACGAGTGGTCCCTACTGGTCGGTCGATTGTCGGCGTGTTTGGCGGGCTGCGTTTCGTCGTCGCTGTAGAGTGGAGTCGAAGCAGTGTCGCTGAAAAAACAGCCACCTTCGCTTGGTTTCCCGATAGTAGAGCAAGGGCGACCATACCGGCATCGCGTTCGTAAGGTGCTTCATTATGGCGTCCTGTTCGCCTTCGTTGAGCGGCCAGTCGAAGCGGAACCACCGCGTCCGAACGCCGTCTCGGTATACAACGCCTTGCGCGTCGGCAAACAGGACGTTTCCGTTTTGAGATTTCACGTGTGAGTCCTTTCTATATTTTCGTGTCCATGGGTAGCTCTAGATCAGTTAGCATCGTGACGAGCTGTAGTGTCACGTCGACCCTGGGCGATAGGTCGATCAGAGATTGACGCCGCGCGGTAGTGATGCGAGTGTCGCCCGCTTTGGCGGCTGTGATTGCTGATTCTGCGGAGTCGAACAATTCAAGGAGTTCGCGAGCACCGGATGGTCCGATGCCCTTCGCGCCCCGGATGTTGTCTACCTTGTCGCCAGTGATGGTTTGATATTCTGCCCATGCTGTGGGGTCGACTAGAGTTTCGTCCTTGTGCGCCTCCGCTGTGACGAACAGGTCCTTGTTCAGTTGTCGCTCGCCGCCCGCAGCATCGACGAATTTAGCGTCGAGGAGGATGTTGACTTTTAGCGGGACGAGGCATTGGCGTAGATCCTTATCACCTGTTAGTAGCGTCACGAAGACATCGGTGTCCTCGTCCTCGTGGTGTTGTGGGAATTGCGCAGCGTAGCTGGCCAGGCAATCGTCGGCTTCTTTTCCGTGTACTTGTGCGCATGCGATGCAACGTCCGCCGGTTGGCGTTTCGAGCATCACTTGGCAGACGTGGATTTGCTCAATTAGTTCGTGCTCTTTTGCTTTCCGCTTCTTGTACGGTTCCTCCCATCCGGCCGTTAGAGATTTTCGGTCGTTTGTGATCGAATCGAAACAACAAACTACGTCCGTGAGCCCTCTTGGTTTCAGGTGCGACACGACGTTTTGCACCCAGTCGATGATGTTTCTTGCGGACTGGAGTCCGCCTCCGCCGTAGTAGGATTGGGTTAAGTAATAATTGGTGTCTATCGCCAGCAGCCAGCGATGTCCGCGCGGTTCTTCTTGCGGTTCTTCTTGCGGTTCTTCTTGCGGTTCTTCTTGCACGATCGCCTGACTGTTTGATAGGCGCGATTCGTCTGATGTGAGCCCTCGTTTTACCGAGGACGCGACTCTAGCGATGCGATCGGTTTTCCCGGCCGCGTGCATGTGTACGGTCCATGACGCTAGCGTGTTTCTGTCTGCCTCTGCTGGATACGCGTCGGCTACTCCCTTGCATCGGTGGATGTCGTCGTGAGAGCCAACAGGGAACGATTGCGACCACGTTGATGGAAAAAATTGCTCGCCGAACCGTGCCAAATCTCCTATCCACCAGTTGATAGCTTTTTTGAGCCTCAAGAATTCCTCCCCCCATTCTTCGAGCGCTTTCAGGCTCGTGCCGGGCGGAATTTCAAAATATTGGTCGCGCATCCTGGGCATTGACATCATCCTATCTGGTGGAACCTGGAACGGATGCCGACGCCTCCTTTGTGCGCGTATTCGCGCAGTGCGGATGGCCGTCGCCCGAAGTCGTGCTTTCGTGATAGAGCAATAGCGGACGCACGAATCTTCTTGCATTCAGCGAGGATATGCGCGTCAGCAGCTCGCTGTGCCCTGGCGTTTGGCGGGTTGATCAAATCGTCGCGTTGGATTTCCATATCAGTCATGATGTCGTCCGTGACTAGAACGGGATAGAGGGGTCCATCGGAGCCGGTTTCTCGGTCGGCTTTTCGGTGGGGTTAGCTGGCAACTCGACGATCGCGCAGCCGCAGTCGTTGATTGCGTCTCGGGTCCATGATCTATAGTCGTCGGTGTCGAATTTACCGGCTGCTGCTAAAACGAACTGCGCGAAGCCGTCTCGCAGCTCGTCTCTGTTCTGCACGCTCTCAGCGAATTTCGCTTTCCAGGAATTTTTCAGTGCGGTCACCTCGGATTTCGTTGGCCTATCGTCGAGGCTGGGCGCGTTGTCGGCGTGGGGATGAGCGGCAGTCTCTTCAGGCAGTGCCCAGGCGGGCAGGCTTGGCGATTGCCACCAGATTTCCCGGCTGCCGTGCTCAGGTGGAAGTCGGGCATAGTGCCATTTGGAAGACTGAATGGGAGGTTTTGAAAAACTGACTTCGGCCCACGTTTCCGGCAATCCGTATAGATACCGTCCGATTGCCCAGCCCGAGGCGGCGACTCGTTTCATGGCTCCGCTGAAACCGCCCTTCGTTGGCTGGTAGTCGCTAAGTTCGCACACGTCGTGTTTTGTTATCCATTCGTCGTTGACCCGTATCGAGAGGCCCAGCGCAAACGCACTGGCAATCTCACCGTTGATGTGCAGGTCGATTATTCGCGGACTCTCGGTGCGCCAGTTTTCCGCACCGCAAACGTCGTCCAGTCGCGTTTGGACAGCTCTCGCCGTCAAGTAAGCGAGCACCTTGCAGTAAGGGCCGTTTTGTCCTATGCCGGACGACGAGATGCGAAACTCGACGTCA
>Ga0310342_100001863_pt1 | contig 13375 bp, 17 predicted proteins | sample S15DNA20500_MG_FD_206155 | JGI IMG/M metagenome (GOLD analysis project Ga0310342, IMG submission 206155) | Marine microbial communities from station ALOHA, North Pacific Subtropical Gyre - S1503-DNA-20-500_MG | ecosystem: Environmental > Aquatic > Marine > Oceanic | place: Pacific Ocean: North... | reverse complement strand
TCATTGTTTATTTATTCTTTTATACGAACTGAATCCTAACACAAAGGGGGACGAAGTCCCCCGATGTGAAGGTTGGGATTACACTAAGTCGGATACTTTCGCTGGGGTGAGAGTCTTCTCGAACCCTGATGCGTCTTCGATTGCCTGTGCGACCTTAGACTGTGCGATAGTGACCTTAGTAGTCCTGTTGACTGCCAAAGTAAGTTCGACAAAGATCACTCCTTGCCACTCGTACGTTGAACAATCTTCCAGTACTCTCATAGGTTCGTTGAATCCACGTAGTGCCATCAGTATCTCGTTCATAATAGAACTCCTTCTAACTAATCGTTAACGAAAAAGAGAGAATCCATAATCTCTCTAAACTGGTATCGATGAGTGTATGGTTGCATAACATTGTGGCACAAACTACTTGATACACTTGGGTTTTGAGGGTATATTACGAGCAAATAAGGAGATTACGATATGGCGGTTAAAGGTGTAGTAAGGCTGTCGGATATTTCGAGGGCTGCTGGTGTCACTGGTATTGCTCATAAGCCTCTGGCGGGCGAAGAAGAGCCAGAAGAGAAAGAAGAGCAGGAAGAAGAGGAAGAGGAATCACAAGAAGAATAATGCCAATGCCCAACCACTGTGTTGAGTGTGATAAGCCATATATTGAGGTAAATATGGAAGGTAGTAGTCTCTGCCCAGACTGTTCCCCTAGCAAGAGGGGGAGGGGGGACTATAGGGGGGAGGGGGAGATAGAGTCTTTAAAAGATAAGATGATGAGTCCTATGCTTTCTGGAAATGGTAATCCTGATATAGATGATGAGATGTATGAAGAAAGACCGCTCGTGGCAATCGAGATAGACCGCATTATTTATCACATAGACCCCGAGGTAGATGCCCTGATTAATAATTTAGTATTGCAAATTAAGGAGCTTCAAGAGCTATCTGGTTCTGGTGGATTCAAGAGTAATTAAGGGAAAGCAGCATTGTGTCTTTGACGATGCTGAAGAATATGCAGAATACTTTGGTAAGGGGAAGGCTCCCCCAATCCATTCAAATTGGAAGAGTGCGCAAGAGAGCGATTGGGTATATGCTGATGATGGGAAGATAGTTCAATTATTAAAAGTATCAGATATTAAACATCCTAACGATTCCAAGAATTACAAATATGCTCAAGGATGGGTGAGAACGGTTGTGGGAACATTTATCAAAACAAAAGATAGTACTATGGACTCAGACTTCAGTAAACATAAAGATAGATATACATTCTCAGGAAAAAAGAGTACGCCAGCTAAAAGACTTAGATCAAGAAAAACAGTCACAAAAAAAGAGAGGATATTCGCAACGAGTATAGCTGCTGGTCATGGAGTAGTAGCGGCTTACAAATCTTCATTTGGAGATATTCCAGATAATAAAGCAAAGTCAAAGGCTGTAATGCTATTAAAACAGGAAAGAGTTATGAAAGAAATAGAAAAGTCCGTTATGGATGTTGCCAAGAGCATGGGTATAGACCATGAATACGTCTTCAATAACTTAAAAATTCTCTGTGAGGATTCTGACGATGAGAATATAGTGCTGCAGGCAACGAAAGAACTTGGTAAAGCAATAGGCACTTTAGGAGCTCCGCAAAAGAAAAATGTTGAAATGGGTATCTATGGTATGGTTCAGCAATTCTCTCCAGAAGAGCTAGAGCAAGCCAAAAGACCTATGTTAGAAAGTAAAGAAGTAGAAGAGGTAACAGGATGATATGTCCGAGGTGTTCATCGTATCAGATTAAAAAAGATGGGATAAAAGGAGAGACTCAGATATTTGAGTGCCACGCCTGTGGTAGACACTTTTCAATCCCTATAACAAATATGCAGCCAGAGGGAAAAGTGGTTGAGCCTGGTAAAGTGTATGAGTATAAAAGTGAGGAGAAAATTAGACTGCACGGATTAACGGACATGCACGTAGGTGCTAACGAGTTCGATCTGGAAAAGTTCCAAGAAGCAATCAAGGTAATCTACGAAGATGACAATGCACGGTGGTTTGGTAATGGAGATATGCTTGAGTGTATTCCACCCAACTACCATATTAGTCAGCGAGGTCAGTATATTAATCCAGAGGCTCAGCATCTTGCCTTCATGGATTTGATTGCACCCATCATCGACAAATGCCTGTTTGTGCGAGGTGGGAATCACGATTATTTGAGAAGTGTGAGGTTGCTAGACTATGATGTATCTAGGATTCTTGCTAGAGAGATGGATGTTCCATACTACAGACTACCAGGCTACTCCTTAATCACCATAGGAGATAGAACGTGGTCGATTGTCTCTGGTCACGGCAAGAGTGGAGCGAAAAATGGAGACTTGGAATTAGATAAACTATCTTCCATATACAGTCAGGGAGATGTTTTCTTTCTTGGACATAATCACCAATTATATGCGAAACCAATAGATTCAATCAAAGTAGAAGACCAAGAAGAGACTTTACACAGAAGATGGTATATAAGAGGGGGCAGTTTTCTTAGATATGCTGAATATGCTAGATATTCTCTGTATACAATTGTGAGAACTGGGTGGGTAACAATGGAGCTCAGTAAAGAAGACATTAGGTGTTGGACAAATTGAGTGTGCAAAAATTGTATAGAAAAATCTCAGAGTATGATCCATCGAACCTTGACCTCGGAGAATCAATTAAAGAGTTAAAGAGAATCTCACGGGAGGTAAGTTATTCTGGTCTAGTCAGTGGAAGAGAATATGATTTGATAAGAGTTTCATGGATAAAGAGTATTATTGACCACATAGAAGTTCCAGAACTGGTAGGATATGAAGACAAAAAAAACAATATCGAAGCATGACATCATCAGGTCTATTAAAGCATTGAGATATAGATTGGACAATTTGCTAACTGTATTTCAGATGCAACAACAAGAATTTCAAGAATATCTAGAATATAAAGACGAGTCAGAAAAGTTTGAAAACTTTCTAAAAGAAAAATATGAACGTGAACAGCCAGAACATAGCGGAAGCGGAGGAAATTCTTCAGACATCGAAGAATGACCTCATCGCTTTTGGCAAGTTATTTCTACCAGATGATTTTCTAAGATCAGAAACTCCTCCATTCCACTATGAGATTTCTGACCTTATTGATGACAAGGAAACAAAGCAACTAGCAATCATTGTGCCTAGAGGGCATGGTAAGACTGTCCTCACCAAAGCATCAATTATAAAAGACTTCTGTTTCGCTGATGACCTTCTTTTCTATGCTTGGGTCTCTGCTACACAAAAACTATCTGTTGGTAATATGGATTATATCAAACATCATCTAGAATACAACGATAGAATAAGGTATTATTTCGGAAATCTAAAAGGCCCGAAATGGACAGAGGAAGATATAGAACTTAAGAATGGATGTAAGTTAATATCGAAAAGTAATGTGGCTGGTATACGTGGTGGAGCAAAGTTGCACAAACGATATGACCTGATTGTTCTTGACGACTTTGAACATGAAGCTAATACAATTACTCACGAAGCGAGGGCTAAAAATGCGAATCTTGTTACAGCTGTTGTCTATCCTGCTCTGGAGCCTCACACTGGCCGCCTCCGTGTTAACGGGACTCCTGTACATTTTGACAGCTTTATTAATAACCTGCTCAGAAACTACGAGCAAGCAGATAAAGAGAACAAATCCTTTTCCTGGGACATGGTTACATACAAAGCTATTCTCGAAGATGGGACTCCACTCTGGCCGAGCTTCTTCTCGAACAAAAAATTAAAAGAGAAGAAAAAATTCTATAGGGATTCTGGGCAACCATCAAAATTCTATCAGGAATATATGATGGAAGTGATGAGCGAAGAAGATGCGATGTGGAAGAGGACGGATATTAAACATTGGAGCGGATTTTATGAGCATGAAGAAGGCATTAACTATATCGTACAAGACGGAGAGAAGACACCTATCCATACATTTATCGGGTGTGACCCTGCTACTGATATTGATACTAAAGAGTCTGATTTCAGCGTCATTATGGTTGTGGGTGTGGACACAAATAATAATCTATTCGTACTTGAGTATGAACGGCATAGAAGCATCCCTACAATAGGATCAAAAGCATCTGACGGGAACTTAATTGGGAAAAGAGGCGTTGTTGATATAATTATTGACTTATATACAAAATACCATTGTTCAAGTGCTACTGTAGAAGACGTTGCGATGAACAGGTCTATATTCCAAGCAATGAACGATGAAAAAAGAAGATTAAACAGGTTCAGCATTTCAATTATTCCACAGAAGCCTGGTGGACATCACAAGAGAAATAGGATATATAGTGGACTGTCTGGAAGATTTAGCATGAATGCTGTCCATTTACGTGAGAATCACTTTGATCTAATTCATGAAATACTTACATTCGGCCCGAGAATGGCACACGATGATACCATAGAGGCTCTTTATTATGCAAATCTGCACGCTTTTCCTCCCAATTATGCCCAGAAAAAGGACAAAACGTGGAGAAAGCCGAAAAAAAAGGTTAAAAATTGGATAATAGCATAAATATAAGAAAGCCATATTTCAACAATAGGCTTACAACCAGAGCATCCAATGGTACTAACCTTAATTTAAACAAAGGCCCAACCAAATCTGTGTGGCAAGAGATAACAAAGAGAAAAAAGATCCCTGCTGTATCCTATTCGTTGGAAAGATTGGTAGATATGGGAATGGAAGGAATACCAATGTCAAGATCGTTCAGATACCCGTGGTCTACCCATGCCTAGATTTGGCAAAAGGTCTAAGAAAAGACTTGCAACTTGTGATGATAGACTTCAAGACTTATTCAAAAAAGTTATCAAATATTTTGATTGTACGGTGATTCAAGGGCATAGAGGTGAAGCAGAGCAAAACCAAGCATATGACGCGGGACGAAGTAAACTTCGTTATCCTGATGGTAAGCATAATGCTGATCCTTCAAAAGCCGTGGATGTGGCTCCTTACCCTATCGACTGGAGCGATCGCGACAGGTTTCATTACTTTGGTGGTTTTGTTCTGGGCATCGCATCGCAAATGGGATTAAAAATTCGTTGGGGCGGCGACTGGGATAGAGACACGCAAGTTAAGGATAATAAGTTCGATGACCTTCCACATTTTGAAATAAGAGAATAACGTAGGAGAATGAAAAATGGCAATAGTTTACGGGGTACATAAGTATAATACCTCAGAAGCACTAAACCTTCAGTTAGGACAAGCTGGATTTGATGTTGTTGGAGAACACGATTCAACCACACAGTCTCCCCCAGATGAAAATGGGAGAGCTGGTGTATGGATTGCCTTACAATGTCTAGCCGCTGTAACTCCTGGCTCTACTGCTTATGCAAGTCAGTTTTGTCAGTTAACAGCTGCTTGTAATGAGGGTGATGATTTAACGTCTGTATTCTTACAGCCTGGTGACATCATCTATGGAAGCTTCTCAGGGGTAGTGAATCATACCAACTCTAATGCGACTTTACTAGCTTATAGAGGATAGAGTGCCTAGACAAAGCGACAAAAAGAAAGCCGATATTAATAAAAGGCTTTGGGAGCAATCCAATGGAAGCTCTAGGCAAAAGTGGCAGAAGGTTAATCAAAGAGGATATGACTTCTATCTTAACGAACAATTAACTAGTGAAGAAAGAGAGGCAATAGAAGCCTCAGGTATGCCAAGTTTCATTATTAACAGGATTACTCCTGTTATTGAGATGATGAAATACTTTGTTTCTGCTAACAATCCTCGATGGCAAGCAGTTGGTACTGATGGTTCTGATACAGATGTCGGAGCTGTTCATTCTGATATTGCTGACTATTGTTGGTATCTATCGAATGGAAAGTCTATTTATAGTCATATCATACAAGATGCTCTTACCAAATCAGTAGGATATTGTTTAATTGATGTAAATCCCGACTTGGATCAAGGTATGGGAGAGGTTGTATTCAAGAGGGTAGAGCCATTTGATGTCTTCGTAGACCCAATGAGTACAGACTTTCTCTTTCGTGATGCGTCATATGTCATTATCAAGAAAGATTTAACAAAGACACAGTTAATGGCTTTGTACCCAGATTACAAAAGAAAAATTAAAAAGGCTGAGGGGCAAACAATGTCAAGCAGAGGTGGGGTCATGTTCTCTGATAGAAATTTGGGAACATCTGATGCTATTCTTTCTGACGAGGTTGGAGTACAAGCATACAATCCTGTAACCGCAGAAGAAGATGAAATGCTTGAGATTTTTGAGACTTATCAGAAAATAAAAGTACCTTACTATAATGTCTATATTAAAGTTCTTCCTTCTCCAGATGAAATGAGACAAATCAAACAGCAGGCTGAAGTAGAAATAGAAAATTTCATTAAAGAGACTGAGGTTTCTGTGAAAGAGACTGAAGCAGCTGTGCAACAAGCGGTAGATCGTGGGGAAATGATACCTGAGAGAGCAACCCTAGAAATAGAAAAGGCTCAACAAGAAGCAGAAATTGCAATTGAACAGTATAGACAGCAAATAATATCGAAAATAGTAGATGCACAATCTAGAGTAGAGAATCAAGTTCTTGAAGAAAGTGTGTATAAAGAATTAGCTGCTACAGAAGTTGGTCAAGAGAATATAGTTGAAGCTGTAAAGTTCTTTGATACAAGAGTAAGACTAACTTGTACAATAGGTTCTTCTGTCCTGTTATGGGAAACAGTTCTTCCCTGTACTGAATATCCAATAGTACCATTTATGTATACTTGGACGGGGACTCCGTATCCGATGAGCGCGGTCAGTCCTCTAGTGGGGAAACAACAGGAGCTGAACAAGGCTCATCAACTTATGATACATAACGCCAACCTAGCGTCTAACTTGAGGTGGCTTTATGAAGAAGGATCAGTTCCCGAGGATGAGTGGGAACAATATTCCTCAGCTCCTGGCGCATTGTTAAAATACAGGTCAGGATTCGCGCCCCCAACTCCAGTTCAACCACTTCCACTCAACCAAGCCTTCTTTGAGTTGACAAGTGTAGGAAGATCAGATATGGAGTACTTATCTGGAATATACTCTTCTATGCAAGGCGATGTTGGAACTCAACATGAAACATACAGGGGTCTTTTAGCAGCTGATGAATATGGTACAAGGCGTATCAAGGCATGGATGGACGCTACGATTGAACCAGCATTAGAGCATCTTGGAAGATGTTTTAAAGAGATGGCGCAAAGCACATATACTGCTCATAAAGTCTTTAGAATTGTACAACCGAGTGCATTACAGGAAGAACGTACTGTAGAAATGAATATTCCAATATACAACGATCTTGGAGCTGCGATAGGCAAGTGGAAAGATTATGGGACAGCAAGATTTGATATTAGAATTGTGGCTGGATCAACGCTTCCTGTTAATAGATGGGCATTACTTGAAGAATACTTTAGATGGTTTCAGGCTGGTCTCATTGATGATGTTGCGATGCTGGCAGAAACAGATGTTCGTGGGAAAGAGAATATTATGAAGAGAAAGTCTGTATATGCACAACTCCAATCTCAACTCGAAGAAATGGAGCAGGTATTAAAAGATAGGGATGGTACAATAGAAACACTATCTAGACAGGTAATACAATCAGGAATTAGAACAAAGATTAAAGATGCTGAGTCTGAAGTCGATAGAGATATTGGTGAAACTAAGTCTCAGCAGAAGTATTTAAGGAATATGTTAAGGGGAGAACTTGATCTTATGAAGAGAGAAATGTCTCGGCAGATCAAGAATACTGTGGAACAGGAAAAGATTAAACAAAAGAAGCAGTCTCCTTGACATGTTTAGTAATTTTTCGTTAAATTACAAAGGAGAAATATAATATGGCAGATAACAACGCAGATACCGTACTGGAAGCAAACACCGTTATGAAGGGTGAAGAGGGAAAAGATAGGTCTGCTGAAACTGAATCATTTGACATACAGAGTTTTATGGATGACTTAGACTCTGATGTTAATGAAGGAATAATTGATAATCAATCTGAAGGAACAGAACAAGCTCTTAATCCTTCGGAGCCAGCAACCTTTGATGCGAGTCAGAGCTCGGGCCAAGATCAGGAGCACGATTGGGAACAAAGGTATTCGGATTCTTCTAAAGAAGCTGTGAAATTAAATACACAGATGACTGAAGTAGAACCCTATATGCCTATTCTCGATGCGATGAAAGAAGACCCTAATTTAGTTCAGCATATGCGGAGCTACTTTGAGGGTAATAGTGGTGGAAACTCTCCATCTAGCTTGAAAGAGCAACTTGGCTTAGACGAGGATTTTGTATTTGATTATGATGAAGCAATTGCTGATCCAGCCTCTGATTCTGCAAAAGTAATGAATACTCATGTAGACAATCTTGTTCAACAAAGAGTTGGTGAATACGCCAATCGTCAAAATGTTGAAAATACAAGAGTGGCAGAGCAATCAAGAATCCAGCAAAAGTTTGATCTAAATGAGGATCAAATGAATCAAATGGTAGACTTTGCAAAAAACCGATCTCTCACAATGGATGATATATATTATCTGTTTACTAGAGAAAATAGGGATCAGAAAATAGCGCAAAACGCACGACAGGAAGTGGCAGATCAAATGAAAAACGTGAGGCAAAAACCTCAGAGTGTTTCAACTTCTGGATCACAATCACCTGATGCGGGCACCGAAGATGACCAAGTATTTAACGCTCTCTTACATCTAGATCAAGGAGTTGAAGCCTTATCAGCTAAACTAGACAAGTAGGAGGTAAGTACACATGGCTTACACATCCCCAAAATACCTGGCGGTAGCTACTCAAGGTGGGCTACCGACTTCGGAAGGGGCAACAGGTCGCGTAGCTGGTTCTGGTCTTTCAACTGGTCACCCAAGACGAAGATATGATTTTTCTGATAGGTTCACTGAACTTGCAGTTAATCAGACTCCGTTTTTTAGACTGGTTAGTCAGATTGGAAAACAGCCGACTGATGATCCCCAATTTAAATTCACCGAGAAAAGAGGTTCGTGGCATAAACGATATGCATACGTAGTCGCTTTCCATAATGGATCGGCTGTCGTAATAAACGAAGCTATCCTAGCAAACACATCAGATAGTACAAGTGTTTCAGCTGGAGACACTATGACTGTTTATCTTGCTGGTGACTACTTAACAGCAGGTAACATTCAAAATAAAATAGGTCAGACAGCCAATCACATTGGTGCGGACGGAACAAGACCTGATTTTGTTGTCCCTGGCATGCTACTCAAAGTGAATGTATCAGACTCAGCTACAGATCAAGCAGCTAAAGACTACTACATTCTTAGAGTTACAACACCAACTACAGATGATACAAGTGTTGACTTGGGTAGTGTTGGAGATGGTGTTGACAACGCGGAAACGATTAAAGCAATTTGCTCTGTTATTCGTGTTCCAACTAGTCCAGCACCAGCTGCGGCTTATTCTACTAACCATAATACTGCTACTACGGTAGACAGTACTGGTTCAGTAACGACTAGTGATACTCTTGCTGGTCACTTTGAATCAAGGCGTACATACGCTGTTGGTAGTGCCCACTCTGAAGGATCAGGACTGATCGACACAGTGTGGAACGATAATCCTTACAGTACCTCATATGGACAAACTCAGATTTTTCGTTCTGAGTTCGGTATGACCAATACTGCAAGGGCGACTGCTCTGAAGTACGAACCTAACGAATGGGCTCGTATCTGGAAAGATAAACTGATTGAACATAAGTGGGACATTGAGCAAGCTGCTCTATTTTCCGCTCAAGGTTCTACTGGTACTACGACTTCAATAGTGAACACCACTCAGGGTGCAATTGATTTCGTACTGAACACTGGTAATATATTCTCCTTAACGGAATCAACTAAAACATCTGATGATTTCTTGGATGATATGAGTCAGTTCCTCGATCCTAGATACAACAATGCTAACGCAACGCTGTTCTTCTGTGATACTTCAACATATAACTGGTTACATAAGTTGAGTGGATACTTTTCCAATAGTTTGGAATTGAGTCCTAACTTTAGTTCCAATTTCGCAGCCCAAGGCCGCGGAAGTATGTTTGGTGTTGACTTCACAAGAATCAGTACTGTTTATGGTGATATGAATGTTGTTCGTAACATCCACCTAGATGGTTCTGTAGTGAAGATGCTCGCAATGAACATGAAGTACGTTGGATATCGTCCTCTAGTAGGAAATGGCATGAATCGTGACACAGCTGTCTATGTCGGTGTTAGCTCTCTAGAAAATAGTGGAGATGACAAACGAGTGGATATGATCCTTACAGAAGCTGGCTTTGAGTTCAAAATGCCCGAAGCTCACGCAATCTGGAAATAGGAGGTAACGATTATGGCTAAACTAGGTGCAAAAGCTAGTTGGAATAATAATTACTGTGAATCTGTAACAGCTAACAAGACATTGGTAGCCAAGGATTCTGGTAAGGTATTCATTCTAACTGGTGCAGCAAGGACTGTTACTCTACCCACTATATCAAGCTCTATTGCAGGCTTTCATTGTACTTTTATTAGTGGCGATGATAGCGAGCATGTGATTCAAGGCATGGCATCCAAAGGATACGGCTTTAGACATCAGCATGTTAGCAGTACTGGCGGTGATATTGATGCCGAAGAGGTAAGATCGTCTTTGACATTAGATGCAGGTGTAATAGGTGACAGAATAGAAGTGATGTGCGATGGCACAAACTGGTACTTCTTAGCTTGGTCTACTGGATCAATAACTCCAGCGAACTAAGTAGTCCTTCTAGCAATCCGAGTGTTATGTGTCCCTGCTGGGTTTCCCCTTCCTTTCCCTAGCGGGGACGCACTCACTCACTTAGGAGTAGAATGAAACTTTGGGAAAAAGTAAATAATCTTTGCGGGTGTGATTCTAAATCTAGGATTTTGGTAGAGCATCTCAATCAAGCATCAAAATGGGTGGTTAATTCTCTTCCAGAGAAATTTCTATGGTCTGTGGCTTCTACTTCAGAAGTAACTGACTCAGATGGCAGTGGAATAGCATATGACAAAATATTGTCTGTCTATAGACAACCATCAGTCCCATTAACAGATGTTACAACAGGTGTTGCTCCATCAGCAGGTGCAGCATATACGTTTACAAAAACTGCACATGGTCTTGCTGCAGGAGATACTGTTAGTCTATCTGCATTTACTCAACTTACTAGTCTTAATGGATTACAAACACAAGTAGCAACAAAAGGGGATGATGTTTTCACGTTAGAAGGAGTATTATCAGATGGTTCTACGACTGAAACAACTGTATCTCCAGATGATGGTGGCACTGTAACTGGCCCTAATGTGGTAAAGAGAATTGCAAGAGAAGTACCTGACTCTCAGGCATATTCTTTTGAATCTAGCAGCGGTTCTCTCAATCAGGCAACCGCTTTATTTCCTAAATACTACAAACTCGAAGGTAAAATATGGATTAAACCTGATCCAACAACTTTGCAGAAAGGAGTCATAGTATATGCAGCCCCACCAATTGTGGATGAGAATACTGACAGTTGGGTATTAGCGGAGTACGAAAATATAGTTCTTATGTATGCTGGCTCTTTAGATTTCCTCAGACAGAGTGAATCAAATCAGTCTCTTGTTACAACAGAATTAACAACAATTGATGGTTTAGTATCTAGTTATGGTTCTGAGGCTCCAACATATGTTTCTCCAACTTTGCCAACTTTGGCTACACTCTCGATGCCTTCTGTTCCATCTCAACCTGTGTTTTCTTACAATGCACCAAGCGGATTTACTCTTCCTAAGGCTCTGGAAAATGTTCCTTCTAATCCAGTAATGACTGCGTTGCCTTCAGTACCTACGGTTACATTACCATCGGTTACATACTTTTCAACTAGTGTATCTACTGATATTGCAGATGCAAATACACATTTGACAAATGAAGACCCCGAGTTAGTAGCGTCAAGGATGCAAATTATTGGTGCGCAATTACAGGAATACAGTACTGATATTCAAAATAATATGAATGACTTTAATAAGCAAAATGCAGAGCGGGAAGCAAAACTAAGACAATACCAACAGGATATTACCAAGTATCAACAGGAAGTTGGCAAGACTATACAAAAATTTGGAGCTGATGTTAGTGATTATCAGGCTCAGGTAGGGAAGATTACACAAGATGCACAAACTGAATTAGCATCATACGACAGAGAACAAAGGGATGCGGTGCAAGCATTCACAAAAGAATTAGAACAACATCGTGCTGCAGTAGGGATATATCAGGCTGAGGCAGGTGCAAAAGTACAGGAACACCAAAGAAAGGTTTCTACGGAGTTAGAAAAGTTCCAAGCTTTAATTCAAGAGGGCACCGCAGCTTTTAATGTCAATATGCAAAAAGCAAAAAGACATGTAGAGTCAGCTGCTGTAAGGATGCAAATTGCACAACAATATTCTAGAAATTCAGCAGAAGATTTCCAAAAGTCCCAAACATTATATGGATGGGCAACACAAGAGTTAAGAGCTTCAACAGGAGGACAATCTGCTCCCGCTCAACAACAGATAGAACAAAGAGGGGAAGAAAGGGCTAGCACACAATGACAGTATTAGAAATTATGGAAAGAGTAGGGACTACAGATACGGAACTAGTTATTGCATATCTAAAGGATGCATATACAGTTGTTCAATCTAATGCTCCCAAGACTCACAGGGTAAAAAAACAGGATATAACAAAGGCAACTAGTGGCACTAGTAATCAATATAATATTCCAGCTGATATGGTCAATTTAGTAAGTGTATCAGTACTTGACACGGAAGATGATGATAAATACAAAGGGATTTCCAGATTAGCTGGGAATCTTATTGTTAGTGAGGATACGTCTCCTTGAGCAGTCAAACAAATACCCAGTACATATATCAGATTAAAAATAATAAACTCTTTTTGTGGAAGATTAGAAGTATTGGTGATAGTGTCCCTACAACATCTGGAGAGATAACGTCATCTGGAACTAATCGTGTTATTTATCCACCAGAAGATATTACTAATGGATTAAGGATTGAATATGCTTCACTAGATAGCTTATTTGTTGATAATGATCCTAATTCCCTCAGTTCTGATAGTAGCGAAACAAGTTGGGGTAATCCTACTCTTACTGAAGAGTCAACCCCATCAGAGACAAGTCATTTAAATTTAAGTCGGACTCTTTCTTTAGCGATGGTTGATTATGTAAAGGCTATGATGTCTGACCAAAGCGGAGATTTAGAAAGGCGGGAAATATATATGAGAGATTTTTATAAAAAAGTTGGAGATGACAAAAGTAATACTTATAGAGTATCTCTTTCATTTCCAGCAAGTCCATACGCAGTGAGGTAAAATATTATGGCAGGTAGAGTAGAATTTTCAACTAGTATAACTCCAATAGTAACTATAGCAGCTGT
>Ga0310342_100001860_pt1 | contig 13386 bp, 8 predicted proteins | sample S15DNA20500_MG_FD_206155 | JGI IMG/M metagenome (GOLD analysis project Ga0310342, IMG submission 206155) | Marine microbial communities from station ALOHA, North Pacific Subtropical Gyre - S1503-DNA-20-500_MG | ecosystem: Environmental > Aquatic > Marine > Oceanic | place: Pacific Ocean: North... | reverse complement strand
CTAAAGTGGCCACGACTGCATCGATCAAATGGCATCCTAACTCAAACATCGATCCACCGGGGTACGCCGCCAGCTGACGCCTGGTGGAAGCTCCCACGGTTTTACTGATCACGGCATGCGTTTCGAAGATGTCTCCCAGCCATCCCTGGCCGACGGCCTGGTAGAGAAACTGAAATGCCGGATTGTAACGGAACATGTATCCCATCTGGACGACACGTTGTTTGCTGGTGGCCGCACTAAGTACTTTTTGGAACTGGGGTAATGACTCACCAGCAGGTTTGTCCAGGTGGATGTGCAGGCCAGCATCAATACAGCGTTGCGCCGTGGGAAGAAGTTTCCGCACCTCGGTTTCAACGGCAACCATTTGCAGGCCAGGAGTGTTTAACAGCTCTTGCTCGGTCATCCATTGGAGACCCTGGTAAGCAGCACTTTTTTCCAATGATTTGCGGCGTTCTGCATCCGGCTCGACGACGCCCACTACCTGGTAATCATCTGAAAACTTGCGCATCGTGGCCATCTTGCCACTGGCATGTGCATGTCGCGTTCCAATCTGTCCACACTTGATCTTTTTTTTCCTTGCCTGGCTGGCTTGAACAGTCTTTGTTCCAGGGAAAATGGTTGCCAGCGAAATTGCGGAAGAAGCCCCCAGGATTCGCAAGAAATCTCTACGCGGTTGTTCTCTCATGACAAACCTCGTTGGTTGTTGGTCGGGTTGGAATAGTTGATGACTCTGCACCTAGTAACCGACGGCAGCTCCGTCCTTGCGTGACTCAGTGGCACCATGAAGCACCTCCTGCTTTTGGTCGACGAGGATGCCCTGGTATCCACCAAAGCTTCCCTTGGCCCGTTGCACCTGGTGGCCTCGTTGCTGCAGTGATTTTACAGTCGCCTGCGAGATGCCTGATTCGACCAGCACGGTACCAACGCCCTTAGCTGCCAGACCGGTTGGTGTAGAGCTTCCCAGGTGGCGTACGCGGGCGGCATCTCCGGCCGCCTGAACATTCATTTTAAAATCAATCATGTTCACCAATACTTGGACATGACCCTGGGGCTGCATGTCACCACCCATCACGCCGAAGCAAAACCAGGGTTCATTATCTTTGGTGACCATTGCGGGGATGATCGTATGGAAAGGACGCTTGTGTGGTTCCAGGCGATTCAAATGATCTTCATCCAAGGCGAACAGGGCGCCGCGGTTCTGGATAGCGAACCCTAATTTCTTGGGAGTTAACTGTGAGCCGAATCCATAGTAGTTGCTTTGAATCAGTGAACAGCAGTTTCGATCTTTATCGACCACCGTAAGATAGACCGTGTCTCCCCGCTGGAGTTTTGGATTACCGGCCTGGATATTGGCTGCCGCCTTTTCCAGGTTAATCCGTTTGCCCTGCTGTTGTGCATATTCCTTTGAGATTAACTCTCTGGTCGGCAGCTGGTTGAAGTCTGGATCCGCATAGTACTTGGCGCGATCTGCGAAGGCCAACTTCTTGGCTTCCACGAACAAGTGCAAGTATTCAGCACTGCCCGATCCCATTTTTTCGATGTTGTAAGGCTCCAGTAAATTAAGAATTTCGAGGGCTGCGATACCCTGTCCATTGGGAGGTAACTCCCAGACGTCATAACCACGGTAGCTTGTGGATACCGGTTCCACCCATTGGACCTTATGGTCTTGAAAGTCTTTGTCAGTAAAGAGGCCGCCCTCTTGTTCGCTGAACCGTACCAGTTCCCGGGCAATTTCGCCCCGGTAAAAAGTGTCGGCCCCCTGTTGACCAATCAACTGGTAACTGTGGGCTAACTGAGGATTGCGGAAAAGTTCACCAAAGCGGGGAGCCCGTTTGCCGTCGACCAGATAGGTTGCCGCTGAACCCGCGTGTTTCCGCAGAGATTCTTCGGCTCCACGCCATGATCCAGCAATGATCTCGCTCACTGGAAATCCCTCGTTCGCCGTGCTGATCACTGGTGCCAGCAAGTCGGCCAGCGACTTTTTCCCAAACCGCGTGGCGAGAGCTTCCCAGCCGCTAACACATCCGGGAACTGACCAGGATAACGGACCCTTGATGGGAATCTGCTTGAGTTTGCGCTCTTGAAAGAGCTCTCGCGAGATCTTGTAAGGACTTCGTCCACTGGCGTTGAGCCCGTAGAGTTTCTTTTCCTTGTTGTCCCAGTAGATAGCAAACAGGTCGCCGCCGATCCCGCAACTCATCGGCTCTACCAGGCCTAACATGGCATTGACGGTGATGGCAGCGTCGGCAGCAGTTCCACCGGACCGCAAGATATCTAAGCCAGCCTGTGCGGCTAGCGGGTGACTGGCAGCGACAACTCCATGCCTGGCGACAACCACCGATCGTCCCTGATGCGCTGGTCCCGAGGGTCGGTCGAAGCCTTGCGCTGAGGCTGACTTGGCGAGATCAACGTTTTCAAAGGGTTCAGTCATGATTCCACCGGCAACGCAAAAAGTAAGAAGTGTGAAAGGCAGTAATCGTAATGTGTTGCGGCAACCGCCGGATGGACCCGTCACCCGCTTCGCTGGTACTCTGAAGTTCATCAGTTGGTCCTCTTTCCCTTTCCTCCATCGTTGTCCGAATAAGCAACATTGCTGCCGAAAAGACTTGACCAAAACATCCTACCATAATCCAATAGGCCAAGGTGATGAGAGCCAGCAGATTGGAGAGGAGTGTAATGATGAATCGAACCCGTCGACTGATGTTCCTGGTCTGGTTAGTGAGTGCGTCAAGTGTCTTGGGACAGCGCCAGGATGCCGGCGTTGCTAGCCAGCAGAAGGTCGAGCCGAGTATTCGCAAGAGCCTGCAATTGTTGAGCAGCAGTGCCCGTGTTTATACCGAGGAGCAAGAGTGTTTTTCCTGTCATCACCAGGCACTTCCGGTGATGACGCTACAGCTGGCTCAGCAACAGGGAATTCAGGCTTCGACTGATACGATCGGCAAGCAAGCACAGTTTACCCGCGAGTATTACCAGCAGCGGCAGGAGAAAATAGGGAAGGGCGGCGGCATTCCCGGTGGGTCCTATTCGGCCGGTTACGCGCTGCTGACACTGGCCGCGGCAAATTCACCCGCGGATCCCCTCCGCGATGCGATGGTGCAGTATTTGCGCAAGAAACAGAATTCCCAGGGTCATTGGCGTATTGGGACCCACCGGCCGCCACTGGAGGATAGCGATTTTACTGCCACGGCTGTCAGCCTGGCTGGTATCCACTGGGCAGACCGTAAGTCGAGCCCGGAAGAGCGTCAGCAGCTGCTGACGCGAGCACGAGGATGGTTACGTGTGACTCGACCAAAGACGACAGAAGATCGAGTTTTCCAGTTGTTCGGATTGGCTTGGGCACAGGTTGGCCCCAGCGAGAGGCTGGCCACTCCGCTAGCCCGTCGCCCGTATCAAGACTGGTTGGCGTCGGAGGATCGAAGCGTGGCTAAGGATCAAGCCAGCGCATTGCTCAAGCTGCAGCGTGAGGACGGTGGTTGGGCACAACTGCCGACGTTGACCAGCGATGCGTACGCCACTGGAGAGGCCCTCTGTTCTCTGTATGTAGTAGGAGCTCTTAGTGACCGGGACGAGGCCTTTCGCCGAGGGATTCAGTACTTGTTGAAGAGCCAGCGTAAGGACGGTTCCTGGCAGGTTAGTACCAGGTCCAAGCCGATCCAGACGTACTTTGAGAGCGGTTTCCCGCATGGAAAATCACAGTTTATTTCGATCGCAGGGAGTAGTTGGGCGACGATGGCGCTGTTATTAAGTCTTACGGGGGACCGTTAAGGTGGCTGTTGGGATTAACCACGGTTGCAAAAAAAGCCGGTGATGTTACATTAAACGGCATCAGTATTGGAAAGAATTTGTATAGTTAAGCTGTTCTGAGACACAGAATAGGAAAGGGCAGTAAGGAAGATCTTAAAGCAGGAGTAGCGACGCACCGAACAAGAGGGTTGTCGACGCATTGACCGGCTGACGAGAAGAAAGAAACAGTAGAGAATGACGATTACGAAAGATCGCAAGCAGGAAGTAATTGGGGAGTTCAAGCGGTCCACAGGGGACACGGGATCACCGGAGGTTCAGATTGCAATTCTGACCACGCGAATTAACGGACTCACAGAACACATGCGAACTCACAAGAAGGACTATGCGAGCCGACGCGGTTTGTTGGCGCTAGTCAGTCGTCGTCGACGCCTGCTGGATTATTTACGTCGGGTCGATCCTCAACAGTATCTGGATATCATTGGCCGATTGGGGATTCGTAAGTAAGACGGCGATAATGTCGTATTACATTGCGAGCTGATGCCGATACTGGGCCGTATCTTCATAAGAGAGACTGGCCTGCAGATGTCTGGTTGCGACGCAGGGGCAGAATCTGCCTAACCCATGTTGTCCGGGACCGTCTTCCCTGAGGTCTGGCAACTTGAGTGGGTGCTTGCTCATACTGCAGATCGCAGTCATGGTCAAAGTCGTGCCTGCCGTTGATCTTCTCATGATGAGTGCTGTTTGGTACAGCTAGGGTCACTTGTGGTGGCCGGCATCGGATGTGAAAACGATGCAGCAACTCATTGAAAGTGCTCAATGTCTGACACTGTGGTAATTGGAACCTAGAAATGAGAGATAGGTAGAGGAAGTGAAGGTAATTGTAGAAAAGAAAATTGGAAAGCAAACACTTAGTTTTGAAACAGGCCAATTAGGAAAACAAGCCGGTGCGACGGTGATTGTTCGTTACGGGGATACGGTTGTATTGAATGCCGTGACGACGGGATCTCCGCGACCGGGGATTGATTTTTTCCCGTTGACATGTGACTACCGCGAGCGGACTGCCGCTGCCGGTAAGTTTCCCGGTGGCTTTCTCAAGCGGGAAAGTCGACCGACGATGAAAGAGACGTTGACGTCACGATTAATCGATCGTCCTATTCGTCCGTTGTTTACCAAAGGATTTAACGACGAGGTGCAGTGCCAGTGTATCGTGTTGTCCAGTGATCGACAAAACGATGGCGATGTGCTGGCGATGAATGGAGCCGCAACGGGCCTGTTTATTTCAGCGATGCCGTTTGAGGGCCCGGTGGCCTCGGTGCGGGTAGGACGCGTCGATGGTGAGTTGCTGGCCTTTCCCACGCACGATGAGTTAGAGGAGAGTGATCTGGATATGATTATGTCCGGAGCAGAAGATGTCGTGCTGATGATCGAAGGGTTCGCACGCGAAATGCCCGAAGAGGAGATGCTCGAAGCCATTCGGTTCGGACACGAAGCCATCAAGCAGGTCTGCCAACTCCAACGAGAACTGGCTGATCAATGTGACGTACAAAAAAGTGAATTCATTCCACCAGAAGATGATGGAGTGCTCGATAAACTCAAAGAGTCGTTTTACGATCAGTTTAAAGAGAAGAAACAGACTGAAGGCAAGTTAACGCGGGCTGAGGCCATTAGCCAGTTGAAAGGCGAAGCGTTGGCTCAGATTGTTGACCCCGACGACGCAGAAGGGGTTAGCGAATCTGCTTTCAAGCGAGCCTGGCATGATCTGGAAGAAGAAGTCATCCGTGACTTGATTCTGGCCGGTACGCGAGCCGATGGTCGCAAGGCGGATGAGTTACGTAACATCGAGTGTTACGTTGACCTGTTGCCACGAACCCATGGTTCGGCCCTCTTCCAGCGTGGTGAAACCCAGGCCCTGGTCTCGATTACCCTCGGTACCTCGCGGGATGAGCAGCGCGTGGACGGCCTGATGGAAGAATACTCCAAAAAGTTCATGCTGGACTACAACTTTCCGCCCTTTTCAGTTGGCGAATGTCGACCGATTCGAGGACCGGGTCGCCGTGAAATAGGCCACGGTGCACTGGCTGAACGTAGCATCAAACCAGTTCTTCCAGATCCAGAGGATTTCCCTTATACGGTTCGAGTGATTTCAGACATACTGGAATCAAACGGGTCCTCCTCGATGGCCAGTGTCTGCGCCGCAACGCTCGGACTGATGGCTGCCGGCGTGCCGATCAAGAAACCGGTTGCCGGTATCTCCGTGGGACTGGTCCAAGAAACGGAAGACAAGTGGACTTTGTTGACCGATATCGTTGGCGACGAAGATCACTTTGGTGATATGGACTTCAAAATCGCGGGAACCCAGCATGGAATCACGGGGATCCAGTTGGATCTCAAGATTCGCGGTATTAGCGAGGAGATCATTGTTGCTACGATGGCACAGTCTCGTGAAGCCAGGATCGAGATTCTGCGTAATATGTTGGGTGTGATTCAAAGGCCTCGATCAGAGCCCTCGGAATACGCTCCACGACTGCTGCGTACGAATATTCCACCGGATAAGATCGGCATGCTGATTGGACCCGGGGGTCGCAATATTCGCGCCATCCAGGAAGAAACTGGAACGGTCGTTGAAGTGGATGATGAAGGTGTTGTGACAGTCGCTGCCGATAATGCCGATTGGGCTCGCAAGGCGATGGAAAAAATCGAAGCTTGCACCGCTACGGTACAGATTGGCAAGATCTATGATGGCGTTGTCTCAAGCGTTAAGGACTTTGGCGCGTTCGTCGAGATTCTGCCTGGCCGAGATGGGCTTTGTCACATCAGTGAGTTGTCCTCGGGATTCGTCAGTAATATTGCCGATTTGGTTTCCGAAGGAGACGAGATGAAGGTGCTGGTCGTCGATGTGGATGATCACGACCGAGTTAAACTCAGTCGGCGCCGTGCTCTGGAAGAACTCGGCCTCGAAGATGAGATGGCTACCGAGGAAAGCCCTGCCGACGGTGCTACGGAGGAACGTAGTGAGTCCTCGGGTGACAGCGGTGGACGGGAAAGGTCAGGCGGTCGAGGTGGTCGGGGTCGACGACCCCGACGATGATCGTGCACTGTAGAAGACCAGTGTCTTCTCGAAATGCCATCAGAGTAAAGTAAGATAAATTTGGCAGCCAGGCATTTGCCTGGCTGCTTTTTTGTCCGGGTTGTGAACTCAGAAACGTAACAGGTTCGTGCCAGCACCGTTAGCTAGGTTGCCGGTCTACTGGTATCATTAATTAGGCAGTTTCCTTCCTTGATTCAACAAGAGGCCCTGCGGCATGAACGCACCGCAAGACTCCGATTCTCAGTTACCACTGCAGAATCTTCAGACCAAGTACCATGAACTGGCTGAATTGGCTGGCTCCCTGGCACATGAAATCAAGAACCCACTCTCCGTTATTCGTATGAATATGGATTTGTTGGCCGAAGATTTGGCAGAGGCTGAAACACCGCGCGAGCGGCGCGTATTAGGGAAGATTGATGTGGTTCATACCCAGTGCACTCGGCTGGAAAACTTGCTTAATGATTTTCTTAAATTCACTCGACTTCAAGAACTCAATCTGCTGGCAGGTAATTTGAATGAAGTGGTGGATCGGGTACTCGATCTGTTTGGAGTCCAAGCTGCTGAGTCGCAGGTCGAAGTGCGACGTTACCTGGATCCGGATTTGCCAAGCATCCTGATTGATGCGGAAACGCTGGAGGCGGCGGTCGTAAATCTGGTCAAGAACGCCATTGAATCAATGTCGGCGGGAGGTACGCTGACGGCGACGACCCGGTTAACCAAGAATGCAATCGCCCTGGATTTAATTGATACGGGTTGTGGTATGGGAGAACGGACCGCGCTGAATATGTTTGATGCTTTTTATACAACCAAGAATGGGGGGTCTGGATTAGGTTTGCCGACGGCTCGCAAGGTCGTGGAAGCTCACGGAGGCCGCATCAGTGTTCAGAGTGTCGAAGGTCGCGGCACCAAGTTTACTCTTGAATTTCCTGCTCCGGCACGCATTTCTACGGCGGAAGAAGATTCTCTGGCCCGTTGAGCAGTTGTCGCTGTCCCTTGCTGACAAGGCTTACAGGACCGTTTAGACAACGGTTTGAGGCTACTTTTGACAGTTGAGTTCGGTCCGGGTTCTGGTCGCTTTTTTACGGATTGGTTAGGATGGTGGACATGGGTACCAATGATCCTGCTGAGACGTCGGAACCGTCTCCATCTACAATCCGTCTGCTGATCGTTGATAACGACCGTGCTCACGCTCAGGCGATGGTGGAAAGTTTGGAGCGAGATGGCTACCAGTGCTCCATGGTGACCTCTGGGCCGGACGGAGTGCGAGCAGTCGAAGAGGATACGTTTGACGTCGTGGTCACGGACCTGGTGATGAACGATGCCGACGGGATGCAGGTTCTGGGACGTACCAAGGAAGTGCTGCCGGACTGCGAAGTCATCATGGTGACCGGCCATGCGACGGTACCCAAGGCGGTCGAGGCGATGCAACAGGGAGCTTATAACTTTCTGGAAAAGCCAATCACGCCAAACCGTTTGCGGGCAGTGACCAAGCGGGCCGCGGAAGCGGTGATGTTGAAGCGTACGAATCTCGAATTGAATCAGCGACTGGACGAGCGGTTTGGTTTTGAAGGGATTATTTATGCCAGTGACACGATGAAAAATGTCATTGAACGTATTAAACGAATCGCTCCTACCGATGCCTCGGTGTTGATTACCGGAGAAAGTGGTACTGGTAAGGAATTGATTGCTCAGGCAATTCATCAGAATAGTCCCCGCAAGAGCAAGCGGCTAGTTCCCCTGAATTGTGCGGCCGTTGCGGAAAACCTGGTTGAGAGCGAGTTGTTCGGCCATGTCAAAGGCGCTTATACAGATGCCGTGACCGATCGGATTGGTGCTTTCGAATACGCCAATGGTGGAACCTTGTTTCTCGATGAAGTTGGCGATATGCCGCTGGCTACCCAGATCAAGTTACTGCGGGTTCTGGAAGAACAGCTGATCACTCGAGTCGGAGACAACAAACCGGTGAAAGTAAACGTGCGACTCTTGTCGGCAACCAATCGGCCTCTCGAGGACGCGATTGAAGAAGGGTCGTTTCGCAATGACCTCTACTACCGACTGAAAGTAGTCACGGTGGACTTGCCGAGTTTGCGCGAACGACGAGAGGATATTATCCCCTTGATGGATCATTTCCGTAAGCAATTTGTGAAGCGGCACAACAAGCCAGTGAAAAGTGTTTCACCGACCGTCACGCGAAGGTTTTTTTCGAACGACTGGCCCGGAAATGTTCGGCAGTTGCGCAATGCGATGGAGAGTATGATCGTCGTGGATACAGACCAGGTACTTGATGTCGATGATCTGCCGCCAGACCTTGCGGAGTTGCCCGCAGCGGATACTGTCTCGACCAGTGGTCCGGCCGAGTTGATAGGGCAACCGTTAAGCGAGATCGAAAAATGGGCTTATCAGCAGACCTTGAAACTGACCAGTGGAAATCGCGAGGAGGCAGCGCGCATCCTCGGCATCGGAGAACGTACGGTCTATCGAAAACTGAAGGAATATGATCTACAGTAGGTCAAAAGGAATAAGGAAACGGATTTCATGGCGGACATTCTTCAACTTTCCCGCGCGGTAATCAATAAAATCGCTGCCGGCGAAGTCATCGAACGACCAGCAAGTGTTGTCAAGGAACTACTGGAAAATGCCGTTGATGCCGGGGCCTCCCGCATTGACGTGCTGGTGGAACTCGGTGGCAGCCAGTTGATTCGAGTTGCCGATAACGGTTGTGGGATTTCGCAAGATCAACTGGAACTTGCAGTCGCCAGCCATGCGACGAGTAAGATCATGGACGCAGATGATCTGTTCCATGTCGATACCCTCGGTTTTCGTGGCGAGGCACTCGCATCGATTGCAGAGATCAGCCAGTTTCAACTGCGCAGTCGTACGGAGCAGGCGGATGCAGGCGCTGAATTGGAAGTGGTTGGGGGTGAGAAACGTCCCCTGGTTCCTTGTGGATGCCCCCCAGGAACGACCATCGAAGTACGAAACTTATTCTACAATACACCGGTCCGCCGCAAGTTTCTGCGGACCACCCAGACAGAGATGGGACATGTTGCCGAGGCCTTTACCCGTATTGCCCTTGCTCATCCTCAGATCCATTTCAGCCTGCGACACAACCAAAAACAACTGCATGATTTGCCTCCGGTAGACCACTGGTCTAAACGCATTGGGCATTTTTTTGGTCGGGAACTGGCAGAGAATCTGCTCTGGGTTGAAAATGAAGCGGATAAAATCAAGGTGAGCGGTTATGTGGCTAACCCCACCTTCAGTCGGTCCCATAATCGAATGCAGTATCTGTTTCTCAACGGAAGACATATTCGAGACCGTTCACTACAGCATGCCTTAGGTGAAGCCTACCGTGGGTTGCTGCTGAGTGGACGACAGCCGATTGCCTTTCTGCGGTTAGACATGCCGGCCGAAGCCGTTGACGTGAATGTTCATCCCACCAAGCTGGAAGTTCGCTTTCGGGATGGTCGGCAATTATATAGTCAACTGCTGGGGACGATTCGTAATATGTTCCTGGCGACAGATCTGACTGCCCAAATCGAGCCGGCTGCAACGGACCAGCAAGGTCCCGAAGCGAGCATGGATCCTGGCCGTCTGTCACAGCATCGTCAGCAACTAGTCGACTGGACCCGGGGAGAGACCAGCCGCTTAACAGCGACGTCGGGTGAAGCACCGAACCAGGTGGACGGAATTACTGCGGCTGCGGCCTGGCGTGCAGGTACTCCAGCTGAATTGGCGACAGCATTGGGCCAGGCTGTCGTGGCCGGCTCGCAGGGATCAGCAGTTGAAGCGGCCGAACTGCAAACCCTGGGAACGTCGCTCGGTGTGCAACTACACAATCGCTACCTGGTGGCAGAACATGAAAACGGCATCATGGTCATCGATCAACATGCTTTGCACGAACGCGTTTTGTACGAACAGTTGCGAGAGAAGATTGCCAACGACGCCTTGGAAGTCCAGCGACTACTAGTACCGGAGCCAGTAAACCTGACGGCCGCAGAAGCAGCGGCCGTGATCGAGTCTCGAGACGAATTGGCAGCACTGGGTATCGAAGTAGAACCTTTTGGTGGAGACACGGTTCTGGTGGTTGCGTATCCCGCAATGCTGGGAAAACTCAGCCCCGCAGAGATCTTGCGGCAGGTCGTGGAACAGCTGGTAGCTGAGAACAGACCACCCGAGCGACGGGATCTGATCGACGAATTATTGCACAGTATGGCTTGTAGAGCCGCCATTAAAGCAGGAGATTCGCTTTCCCTGGACGAAGTGATTAGCCTATTACTGCAGCGTCATTTGTGCCAGGACGCCCATCATTGTCCGCACGGACGGCCAACCGCTTTAGTTTTTACGAAAGAAGAACTAGATCGTCGATTTAAACGCATTTGAACTTGTCCTGCGGACCGATCAGAATAGAGAATGGTCTAAGTTCTAGAGGATTGACTTATCGCAATTGATGACGCGAGTCGGTTATCAGAGATGGACCAGTTGAAATTAGCGGACTTGCGAGAATAAGCACCTATGATTTGTGTCAGTATTGGAAGAGGTCGCCACAAACATCTCCTTGCCGAGCACCGGCATTTGGTTTCTGAGGGTGCACAGTTAGTTGAATTGCGACTGGATTATCTCAAGCGAAATATCAATTTGCCGCGTTTGTTGGATAACCGACCCTGTCCCATCGTGGCGACCTGTCGCCGTACGCAAGACGGAGGACGTTGGGAAGGAACAGAAGAATCCCGACAAATGATACTGCGTTCTGCGATTGCGGGAGGTGTTGATTACGTAGACTTGGAAGAGGATGTGGCAGCTCTCATTCCGCGTTATGGAGACTGCAAGCGGATTGTCAGTATGCACAACTTTCGAGAAACGCCACACGACCTGGAAGCCATTCATCGGCGATTAGCGGCACTCGATGCCGATATCATCAAGATTGCGACCATGGCACATTCCCCACACGACGGCTTGCGAATGTTGCGGCTGATGCGTGAGAGTGAAATTCCCACGATTGGCATTTGCATGGGTGACATTGGCACTCCTTCCCGACTGCTGGCCGGAAAATTTGGAGCTCCCTTTACCTATTCGACGTTTCACCATGAACGGGCGCTGGCACCAGGACAACTGAGCTACCAGCAGATGACCGAGATCTATCACTATGATGGCATCGGGCCCGATACCGAAGTTTATGGTGTGATTGCTGACCCGGTCGGTCACAGTTTGAGTCCGATTATTCATAATCTGGCCTTTCGTGAACTTGGTTTGCAGAAAGTGTATCTTCCCTTTCGTGTGCCGCGTGAAGATTTGCGGCCGTTCCTGTCGGATTGCGAGGAGATGGGAGTTCGAGGTTTGAGTGTCACGATTCCTCACAAAGAAGATGTGATCAGTTGTATCGATGAGATGGATGAATCAGCCCGCGATATTGGAGCAGTCAACACTGTCCTGTTCCAAGACGGGAAGAAGATTGGTTTGAATACCGATTTGCCAGCAGCGATGACGACTATGGAACCGGCTCTAAAATCGCGCTACGGGGCAGACGGTATCAAAGGAAGACGAGCCTTGGTATTGGGGGCTGGTGGAGTTGCTAAGACGATCGCTTATGGGCTGGTGAAACAGGGCGCGAATGTAGTGATTTGCTCGCGCACGCAGACGCGTTCAGAATTACTGGCTGAACAACTTCATTGTGATTTTGTCGATTGGGACCGACGGCATAATGTAGAAGCCGATCTGCTGGTTAATGGAACTCCGGTTGGCATGCATCCCAATGTGGATCAAACACCACTTGAAAAAAGAGGCTTGCGCCGGGAAATGGTTGTTTTTGAGACAATCTATAATCCCGAGCAAACGTTGCTGGTTAAACTGGCTCGTGAAAGTGGCTGCGAAGTTGTCACGGGACTTGAAATGTTTGTTCGCCAGGCAGCTTTGCAGTTCGAAATATTCAGCGGACAACAAGCGCCACTGGGCCTAATGCGAACTGAAGTGAAACGAGTAATCGGTGCCGCCAGAGAATAAGACGTAAATTGCATCCCCGCAGGTATTGCTGAAAAAGTTTACTGCATGGCTGGTAACAATTTGTATCTGATCGGTTATCGCGCAACGGGGAAAACCACCGTGGCACGCCTGCTGTCAGATCGACTGAGCTGCCCGGTAGTCGATGCGGATGACATCATCGAGGCACGTGCTGGAATGCCGATCAAGGAGATCTTTGCGGTTGATGGAGAAACTGGATTTCGAGACCTTGAAACAGAGATTGTTAAGGAATTGAGCCAGCGCTCGGACACCGTTGTGGCACTCGGAGGAGGCGCATTGCAGCGACCTGAAAACCGACAGCAACTGTTCGGTACCGGATCGATGATCTGGCTGCAAGCTGCCGCAGAGACGATCCAACGCCGGATCGAAGGAGATCCTGCTACCGGAGAACGACGGCCCAATTTGACAGCAGCTGGCGGCTTCCAGGAAATTCAGCAGTTGTTATCAGCACGCGAACCAGTTTATCAGGAGTGTGCGGATTACCAGGTCGATACAGAAGATAAATCACCTGCTTCGGTCGTAGCAGAGATTTACAA
>Ga0310342_100001857_pt1 | contig 13395 bp, 9 predicted proteins | sample S15DNA20500_MG_FD_206155 | JGI IMG/M metagenome (GOLD analysis project Ga0310342, IMG submission 206155) | Marine microbial communities from station ALOHA, North Pacific Subtropical Gyre - S1503-DNA-20-500_MG | ecosystem: Environmental > Aquatic > Marine > Oceanic | place: Pacific Ocean: North... | reverse complement strand
GCTCGTCTTCGGCATCGTGGCCTTTTACGGGTTGATTATCGGGGTGAGCATCGTCGTGGGTGTCCTGTTCATCTTCACCTGGCCGCTGATCGCCGATCATCGCCTCTCGGGCCTGGAAGCCGTCAAGCTCAGTGCCCGTGCCGCCTGGGCCAATTTGGGCAGCGTCCTTCGGTTGATGATCCTCAGTATGATGGTCACGATCCCGGCCGTGCTCCTGTGCTACCTGCCGGTGCTGCTGGTGCTTCCCGTCGTCATGGGATCCCAGGCGATGCTCTACCGACGGGTCTTTCCCGAGGATGTTTCCTCTTCCGCCACCGGTGAATACTGGGAAGAACCGCAACCGGATCTCGGGGGGGGCGGCTACCAACTGGATGGTGGTGTGTCCGACCAGGGTTCAGCCGATTGGGCCAAAGACGACAACTGGGAGTGATCGGCTGTCGGGTGTCCTGGTCGGTTGTTGACCGCGAGTTTTCAGTGAGGACTTTTCTGCACATGTTGATCCGTTGCTGTCTGTTGCGGTCGTTGGTGCTGCTGCTTGGCACGGTCGGTTCGGTCTTCTCGGCCGATCGGCCCAACGTGTTGTTCATCTTCAGCGATGACCACGCGCCGCATGCGATCGGTGCCTACGGCGGCTGGCTGCGGTCGGTCAACCCGACGCCCAACATCGACCGGCTGGCGAGCCAGGGAATGCTGTTCCGGAACAGTTTCTGCACCAACTCGATCTGTGGTCCCAGCCGGGCCGTGATCCTGACCGGCAAGCACAGTCACCTGAACGGATTCATGCGGAATGGAAACAAGTTCGACGGCACACAGCAGACATTCCCGAAACTGCTGCAGAAGGCCGGTTACCAGACCGCCATGATCGGCAAGTGGCACCTGTCGTCGGATCCCCGGGGTTTCGATCACTGGCAGATCCTTCCCGGGCAGGGGCAGTACTACAATCCCGATTTCAAGACCTCGGCGGGTCGCAAGCGGATCGACGGTCACTGCACCGACATCGTCACCGACCTGGCCCTCGAGTGGCTCAAGGGACGCGATTCGGACAGACCGTTCATGCTGATGTGCCAGCACAAGGCCCCGCATCGCACATGGATGCCGGCAATCCGGCATCTTTCGCTCTACAACGACATCAAGATTCCCGAGCCGCCGACGCTGTTTGATCGCTGGACGGACAATGCCAGCCCGGCGCGGCACCAGGAGATGGAAATCGACGGACACATGAACATCGTCTACGACCTGTTCGGTCCGCCGGTCAACGGCTGGGATCCCAACAAGGGCAAGTCGGTCGACAAGTCCGGATTCCGCAACCTCAAGAAGATGACACCCCGGCAACTGTCTGCCTGGCAGGCGGGCTTCGCCGCCCAGAACGAGAAACTCAAGCGCGACGGCCTGGAGGGCAAGGCGTTCGTCCGGTGGAAATACCAGCGTTACATCCGCAACTACCTGCGGTGCATCAAGGGTGTCGACGAGAGTGTCGGACGGTTGATGGACTACCTGAAGTCAACAGGTCTGGAAAAGAACACGGTCGTGATCTACTGCTCCGACCAGGGGTTTTACCTCGGTGACCACGGCTGGTACGACAAGCGATGGATGTACGATGAATCGATGAAGATGCCGTTGATCGTCCGCTGGCCGGGTGTGACCCGACCGGGATCGGTCAACACCGACCTGGTTCAGAACCTGGACTACGCTGAAACGTTTCTCGAGATGGCCGAGGCCAACGTGCCCGCCGACATGCAGGGGCAGTCGTTGGTGCCGCTGTTGAAGGGATCGAAACCGAAGTGGCGGGACTCGCTCTATTACCACTACTTCGAGTTCCCCAGTTACCACATGGTCGCCAAGCACTTCGGCATCCGGACCAGTCGTTACAAGCTGATCCGTTTCTACCAGTTCGACGAGTGGGAGTTCTACGACCTGAAACAGGACCCCGACGAGTTGTCGAACCGGTACGGCGATCCGAAGCACGCCGAGACCATCGCCCGGTTGAAACGGCAACTGGCCGACCTGCGGACGACCTACAAGGACAACAGTGACGTTCGCGCGATGCCGGTCGAATGGCGGAAGAAGTACCGTTCGGCTCGCAGGTGAGACGCGGATGGTCTCCAGGTTGAAAGATCCTGTGAAACGGCTGCCCTGGTTGATTCTGCTGGTGATGCCCTGTTGGGCGTGGGCACAGCAGGCGGCCGAACCGGCCGCCGGTGTCGATGAGCCCCCCGCAGTCTCCGAGGCTGCCCAGGCACCGACCACTTCGGATGAGGAGCACGGGGACGAAAACGGGGAGGACGATCAGCCGCCCGGGCCGGGCGGCCAGCAAGATCCAGAAGAAGCCGCCGGCCTGATCGGACTGTGCTGCTGCTGCGGGTTCTCGACTCTGATCCCTCTGCTGATGCTCGCGAGTTACCTCATCCGCAAGGCGAACGAAAAGAAACGGACCGAGACGCTCTCGAAGATCGCATCGGAGTTGGGCCTCGAGTTTCAACCGGATGGGGATCCGGACCTGCAATCTCAGCTTGCGACGTTTGCCCTGATGAACAAGGGCCGCGGACGGCGGTTGACCAACGTCTGCACCGGTGGCACCGACGAGGTCCGGTTGTGGATCTTCGACTACAGCTTCATCACCGGTTTCGGGAAGAACCGCCGCGTTCGTCGTCAGACTGTCGTCGCGTTGGAATCGGCCCAGCTACTACTGCCCGAGTTCCACATGAGACCCGAGCAGGTGTTGGATCGGGTCAGCCAGATGGTCGGGCTGCAGGACATCAACTTCGAGCAGCATCTCCGCTTTTCCAGCCGGTTTGTGCTGCAGTCGAAACTGTCTGATGCGACCCGTGAGTTCTTCGACGACGACCTGCTCGACTTCTTCGCCGACCGTCCGGGGATCTCCATCGAGACCCAATCGCGGTTGTTCATCGTCTATCGATCCCGAAAGCTCGCCGACCCGGCCGATTTTCGGACAGTCTTCGAGGACGGTTTCACGCATTTCATGGCCCTGCGAGAACGGCTCGAACGTGGCTAGCCAACGCGGTCGGGGTGCACTCGGGACCGCTACGTCTGGATTTCCTTGAGGGACAGGAACCCGTCACGGTCGGTGTCGAGCCTGTCGAAGTCCATCTCGAGGAAACGGGGTGCCTCGTTTCGGTCGAGCCGCCCGTCCCGGTTCTCGTCGTGGCTGGCGAACGAGAAGTCACGGGGAAGGAACCGGACCCGGGCTTCCTGGACACGCACGACGGCCGACTCGAATTTCGATGCGGCCAGGTCGAGCGTCTCGCCGGTGTGTTCGACGATCACCGCGACACCGATCCCCTTGAGCAATTCGCCACCGCCACCCTGCTGATCCTTGAGCAGCCGGGTGACTGACACGTCGATCGGGTCTGCGCCGAACGGCGGTTGGAAGGGGGTTGACGCCAACTCGGCGGTCCGGGACATGTCACGGGTCAGGTCGGTGAACCGAAACAGCGCGATCCGGGCCCGAAACCGTGATGACCACAACTTGACGGTTTGCGGATCGGCTTCGGCGGCCAGTCGCACCGTAAACGTGTACCGTCCGGGTCGCTGGTTGTAGATTTCCTGGGCGAGCAGCGCCCTGGCCCCGGTTCCGATCATTCCGCCGGCCGCTTGGCCGGCGAGACCGAACCCGATCTGTGCCTCGTGCACGACCGGCTTGCCGGGTTCGACGGCAACACGGCTGGCCACGCAGAACTCTCCGGGCCGAACCGGGTTCCAGGCGGGCAGTCCCATCCAGTTGTCGGCTTGGCCGACCGGAGTCTCGATCGTCCGTCCGGCGGTGAATGTCCCGTTGCTGATCGGGCCGCGGTTGAAGTCCGGCAGCCGGTCGACCCGTCCGCCGGCCGGCGCCCGCGTGTCGGTGACCGGCCCCGAGCCCAGCACATCGGTGACCACTCGCCCGGAGGTGATCTTGAACGGGCGGCCGGACACCTCGATGTGTGTCTGCGGGTCAATTCCCATCAGGTGAAAGATGGTGGCCGAGAGGTCTTCGGGGGGGATGCGGTGTTCGGAGGGGAGCGATCCGTTGCGGTCACTGGCTCCGACGACCTGCCCGGTGGCCACTCCGGCTCCGGCAAGCACGCCGCTCATCACCGGCCCCCAGTGATCACGGCCGCCGTTCTTGTTGATCTTGGGTGTGCGTCCGAAGTCGCCCAGCACCACGACCAGGGTGTCTTCGAGCAGGCCGCGTTGATCGAGGTCGTTGATGAAGGTCGAGAAGCCCAGGTCGAAGGGCGGGCAGAGCGTATCGCGACAACGGCCGGTGTTGTCGAAGTGGGTGTCCCAGACCGGGTTGCCCACCGAGAGGTCTCCCGGTTCGCGGGGCCAGTTGACCTGGACGAATCGCACGCCACTCTCGACCAGTCGCCTGGCCAGCAGCAGGCTCTGCCCGAACTTGTTGCGGCCGTAGAGGTCACGCAGCGAGTCGTCTTCCCGGTCCAGTTCGAAGGCACCGCGAGCGGGCCCGGAAAGCAGGACCTCGAAGGCGTGCTGCATGTGCCGGCCGAATGTCGCCGCCGCCGTGCCGCGTTGGTTGGTCGCAAACCGGTCGCCCAGACGACCCAGCAGGTCCCGGCGTCGTGACAACCGGGGGCCGGTCACCTCGTTGACCATCCCCAGAATGTCGGTCTCGTACTCGGGACGCGACGGATCACAGGGAAAGACCTGGGGATCCCAGCCGCGACCCATGAAACCGCCGTCCTGGCCGGCGAACAGGTAGCCGGGGTTGTTGAGGATCAACTCGGGAAGGATGACCGAGGAGAACGGTGAGCGGGAGGCGGGCCGCAGCTTGCCGATGACCGAGGCCAGCGACGGCCAGTCGGTCAGCTTGTTCGCCGCACGGTCGGTCTTTCCCAGTGGCAGGCCGCCTTTGACCTTGTTTGTCCCGGTGTAGTAGTAGTAGGCGCTGCTGCCGTGCGTGTTGTCGTCGGTGGCCAGCGAGCGGATCGTGCAGAGCCGGTCGGCGATCCGGGAGATCCGAGGCAGCAACTCGCAGTATTGGATCCCGGGGATGTTCGTGCTGATCGGTTGGAAGGGGCCTCGCAGTTCGGCCGGGGCCTGGGGCTTGGGGTCGAAGGTTTCGTGCTGGGGGTGACCGCCTGAGAGGAACACCAGCACGCACGAACGGGCGCGGCCGAATTGCGGACCGAGAATGGTGGACTCGCGGGCTACGGCCGGCGGCATTCCCGACAGTGCGGCGGCCAACCCCCCGGTTTGCAGCACCGTGCGACGTGTGGTGGGGGCGATGTCCATTCGAGCCGGTGCCTGGGAGGGGCGGGAACCAGGTTGATCATACCCGGAGATCGTCTCGACGGGGCAGTCAACTCAGACGAGTTGTCAGCCTTGAACCGCCCGGGGGGACCGACCGTCGGTTGCCGCACCAGTCGATGACGGCGGCCTGGCGTCGGGCCGAAGTCCGAGTGGATGTTGTGGATCGGTCAAAGTCGGGCCGGTTCGTGTTCACACGACGGTGGCGGGTCACTGGAAGAAGATCCGGCAACGCGGAATCGCCTTGTTCAGCTTGACGACGCCTTCGGCGGTCACGCCGGTCTTCGCCAGGTTGAGGCCCTGGAGCTTCTTGAGCGTCGAGAGGTGCTGCAGGCCATCGTCGGTGATGTCGGTCATTGCCAATGTCAGCCCGGTCAGATTGGTGAGCCTCGAGATGTGGGCCAGCCCGTCGTCGGTCACCTTGGTGCTCGAAAGCCCCAGGCTCTCGAGGTTGGTCAGGTCCTTGAGGTGGGCCAGTCCGGCATTGGTGATGCGGGTGTCGGGCAGGCTGATTCCCTTCAGGGATTTCAGGTTTCGCAGGTATTTCAGGCCTTTGTCGGTCACCTGCGTGTCCGCCAATGAAATGCCCTCGAGATTGATCAAGCCCTCGAGATAGGCCACTCCCTTGTCGGTGATCTTCGTGTTGAACGTGCAGTCGATGAAGTTCAGCGTGGTGAGTCCCTCGACGTGAGACAGCCCCTTGTCACCGATTCGCGAGCCGATGAAGAGCGTGGTGAGCTTGGGGAGACCCTTGAGGTGGACCAGGTCGTCGTCGGTTGCCTCGGTGTTGAAGAAACTGACCTCGGTCACCGATCCGTTTTCGTCGTAGCCCAGTCCGACCTTGAGGTCCTTGAGAGCTTTGATCGCAGCGGCGTCGTCGTTGCCGCATCCGGCCAGGGACACGAAACCGACAAGGGCCAGCCGTCGCAACCACCGGAGTTGATTAAACCAGTTCACAGATCGGTCGTCCGTGGGTCAGGATCGGCATCGGGCGACCGTGGCGATCGGGGAAGGGGTGGCCGGAATCGATTCCCAGGAAGCGGTAGACCGAGGCGAGGAAATCGTTGGGGGCCATGTGGCCGGGACCACTCTCGAGCCACAGCAGAACCACCGCCGTGTTGGGTTCCGACGACTTGCCGTTTGCGGCCAGTGCCCGCAGACGCAGCAGTTCGGTGAGGCCGAGACCCCCCAGTACCAGCGAGCCGGCCTGAAGAAATCGACGACGTTGCATCGGGTGCCTCGAACAGTTCAGTGAGTCCCACATTCCACTCGAAACAAACCGAATAGGAGAGTGAACCGGGCGATGATATCATGAAAACCGTCGCCTGCCATTACGAGATGATCGTGCCGGCGGCCTGGTCGATTTGACGGGAACGTGATTGCAGATGGTGCGGCGGAAACAACGAGGGCCCCGACGCCGATTCCCGGTGGCCGGGTCCCTGGTCAGCCTGGCGTTGGGGCACTCCGAAGTGCTGCGAGGGCTGACAGCTCAGGCGGTACAGGCTGACGAGCCGACCCGCGGGTCCGAACGGGATACCGCGGTGATCCTGGTCTGGTTGATCGGTGGGTGACGCCATGATGGGTCTTCGGCGAATGCTGCTGCTGGTTGCCCTGTCGTTGTCGATTGGTTGTGGCGACCGAACCCCGGTTGCGGTTGCGCCCCTCACGGCCACGGTGTTGCCGGACAGCGGGGACGCGAAGGTTGTTCTGTTTGTGCCTGGTGCCAGTTGACCTCGCGATTGACGTCCGAGGCTCGAGCGAGCTTTCGCTGCCTTGCCGTGCGTGAGGCCCCATCCCCCGGTGACCGTCAGCGTGAAAGATCGCACCGCGACCCTGTACGTGGATGTAGCCAGTTGCCGGCTCGAGGATCTGGTGCGGGCGGCTGAGGACCTGGGTTACGCTGTCACGGTCCGCTCGATTGAACCTTTCCGGGTGACAGAACCGGTTTCGGAGAACAGCCGCCGGTCATCGCGAGGACGTACCCGGGTCGGGCAGTCCGATGCTGCCGCCGCTGACCACGCGGCATCCGGGCAGGGCGGTGACCAGCTTGGCGACGGCTTCGGCCGACGCACTGGTCGTTTCCACGTAGATGATCTGCAGGGATTTGTGACCGTGCAGCGTGGCCAGGCCGGCATCTGATACCCGGGTGCGATTGAGGTTGAGCAGTTCGAGATGTTCGAGTCGGGACAGGACCTCGACCGCCTTGTCACCGATCGGGCATCCGTTGAGTCTCAATTCGACGAGATTGCCGATTTCGGACAGCGATCGACAACCCGCTTCGCTGATCTCCAGGTCCTGCAGGTCGAGGTGGGTGAGAGAATCGAGGGTGGAGAGTGTCTTGAGGCCGCTGTCTGTGACGCCGGTGTTGTTGAGACTGAGTCGCTCGAGACCGGACAGCGTGACGAGATGGGCCATGCCGGCGTCGGTGATCTGTGTGCCGGACAGTTCCAGGTGACGCAGGTGCGGCAGTTTTGCCAAGGACTTCAGCGTTTGATCACCGATGGCCGTCGCGTTGAGACTGATGCGACGCAACGAGGTGACCGTGGCCAGTGCTCCGACCGCCTCGTCGCCGAGGCGGCCCTGGTCGAGGACCAGCGTCTGCAGATGCGGCAATTGGGCCAGGGACGTCAGTCCGTCGTCAACGAGTCCGGTGGAAGCCAGGTCGAGGAATTCGAGGCGGGACAGACGTGCCAGTTGTCCGAGGCTGGTTGGGTCCAACGGGGTGGCGGAGAGTTTCAGTCGCTTGAGTTGTCCGAGCGATCCCAGTGTTTGCCAGGCGTGGGCATCCAGGTTGGCGCTGGTGATCCAGAGCGTTTCGAGCGTCGGGCAGTTTTTCAGTGACCCCAGCCCCTGTTCATCCAGAGTGGGAGACGAGAGGTAGAGACGGCGGAGCTTCGGCAACTGGGCGATTCGCTCGAGGCCGCGTCTGCTCAACTGCCGATTGGTGAGGTCGACGGCGACGATCTGGCCATCGGCGTCGGTTTCGACCGGGCAGAACGATTCGATCGCGGTGGCGATCTCGTCGCCGTGTTCGGCCAGGGCCGAGACAACGTCATCGGGGGGCGAGGTGGATGTGTCACAGCCACCGGCCGTTGCCAGCAGCAGTACGCTCGTCAGAATTGTTCTCGACCCGATCATCTGTCCCGACGGTTGGCGGTTGTCGATTTCCTGCCGGAGATTCTAACTCAAGACCGGCGTTCTGTTCAGGGGTCACTGCCGCATGGCGGGCCATTGGTTACGATGGTCGGGTGGCAACGGTGATCGGTCCGGTCTCTCGAAACGGTGGATGGTTCTCATGACGATTCGACACTCGAAGCTGGCGGTGTTGTTCCTGGCAGTGATTTTCTCGAACGCAGTGCCGGCTGCCGAGAAGCCGAACATCATTCTGGTGATGGCCGACGACCAGGGCTGGGGCGACATGGCCTACAACGGCCACCCGTTGCTGAAGACACCGAACTTCGACAAGGCGGCCGCCACCGGGCTGCGGTTTGATCGCTTCTACGCCGCCGCCCCGGTCTGTTCTCCGACACGGGCCAGCGTGCTGACCGGTCGGCATCCCAACCGGTCGGGGGTCTTCAAGTGGGGGTACCCGTTGCGGCCGCAGGAATCGACGCTGGCCGAGGTGTTGAAGACGGCCGGATACACGACCGCGCATTTCGGCAAGTGGCACCTGGGCAGCGTTCGCCGGACCAGTCCGGCTCATCCCGGTCGCAACGGGTTCGATCACTGGCTGAGTGCACCGAACTTCTTCGACAACAACGCGGTCCTGTCGTTGAAAGGGAAGGCGGTCAAGACCAGCGGAGAGAGTTCAATCGTGACGGTCGATGCGGCACTGGAGTGGATCGGCCGCGAATCGAAACGCGACACGCCGTTTCTGGCGGTTGTCTGGTTCGGGTCACCTCACTCGCCTCACCGTGCCGTCAGCCGGGACCGCAAGCCGTACGCCGGTCAGCCGATGAGGAATCAGCATTTCCTGGGCGAGGTGACCGGCATGGACCGGGCGTTCGGAAAGTTGCGGGACGCTCTGGGATCGTTGGGAATCCGCGACAACACGATCTTGTGGTACTGCAGCGACAACGGGGCGTTGCCACGAGTCGGATCGGCCGGGCCGTTTCGCGGTCGCAAGGGGCAGATTTACGAGGGCGGATTGCTGGTGCCGGCCATCCTCGAATGGCCGGCCCGGATCAAGTCGCCTCGCAAGACGTCGGTTCGTTGCAACACCTGCGACATCTACCCGACGCTGCTGGAGATCACCGGAGCCACGGCGAAGCACCAGCCGAGGGTCGACGGTGTGAGCCTGGTGGGACTGATTGACGGGAAAACGTCGAAGCGGCCGCGGCCGATGGGGTTCTGGGACTACCCCGTGCGGGGCATCAGCACGCCCTCGGCCAAGTGGATGAGGGACCTGCTGACCGCGCAGACCAACGGCGACGACCTGCCGCCCCACGTCTCGAGTCAGAAGGCGGCCGAGTTGCCCAGTCCTCGGCACCCGTCGGACCGGTTTCCCGGTCACGCGGCCTGGATCGACGGGCACTGGAAACTGCATCGGAAACACGGCAAGAACGGACAGGTCCGTTTCGAGTTGTACGATCTGGCGGCCGATCCGTCCGAGAAGACCGACGTGGCGGCCGGCCATCCAGAACGGGCCGAACAACTGAAGCTCGGTCTCAACGGTTGGCTCAAGTCGGTTGTGGGCAGTTACAACGGCGACGACTACGTGAGTGAAACCACTCCATGAACAAGGCTTTCGTCAAGGAGCCGGAATTCGACGGGCGGGCGTACTGCCCGAGTTGCGGGCAGTTGGGGACCCAGGTGCAGGGAGTGACCCTGGATGTATTCGTCCGGTCGGAGTTTCGTGGAGACCTGGGGGCTGACGCGTGGTTCTGCGGCTTCGAACGCTGCGACGTTGCCTACTTCGACCTCTTCGAGTCCACCGTCACCACCGAACACCTCGTCCGCAGCGTCTATCCGATGGACGCACAGGCTCCGATCTGCGGGTGCTTTGGGTTGCAGATGTCCGACATCGAGGACGACGTTGCCGACGGGCATCCGTCCCGGCTTCGTGAGTTGGCCGGGCGATCCAAGGGCGAGGACGCCCGCTGCCAGACAGCCGCCGCCGACGGCCGTTGCTGCATGCAGGAGGCGCAGCGGGTCTATTTTCGACTGCAGGGCGGAGTGGATTAAGCGGGTGCGGCCGCACGCACCACAAGCCGCTTCTCTCTCTGCCGGTCATCGATCCGGACCGGTGGGATCAGCTGAACTTGACGGCGTAGAGGTCGGCGTCCTTGAGCGTCACGCGGATCCGGATCGGGCGATCGGCCAGGCGGCTGACATCGGTCGAACCTCGCCACGAGACCGTGCGGTCGAGTTCATTGCCGAAAGTCTCGTCGGCGTCGGACAGTGAGAACCCCGGGATCGGTTCTCCCGTGACTGACTGGAGTTCGACTTTCATCGTTCCGGCCGCCGAGGTGGCGAAGTTGACCGCCAGTCGGCGGCCCCGAAACGTGATCGGTCGCGTGACCAGTTCGCCGCCGCGGGACGGGGAACGGACCGAGACGAAGCCGTCTTGTCGCAGCGTGTGACGGGTCAAGGTCGAGCCGGGGCCGTGCCACTGGCCACCGGCGGCATAGAACGAGAGTTCGTCGGGGGCCCCCGGCAGAGAGGATTTCGTCGTGACGATGTTCCAGGCGACGGAGTTGTGAGCGTAGTACCACGAGTCGGGACGCTGGATGCCGGGGGGCAGGAAGGCGTCGTTCCAGAGTGCGAACCGGGCGCCGTCGCGGCTGGACATGATCTGGGTTTCGGTCAGGGCCTGTCCGTATCGGGGATGCGCCGCGATTCGCTTGCGGCGATTCTCGAGGTCGGGCAGAGCGCGCATCGACGGGTTCCAGCCACGCTCGGTGTACCGCATCGGGAAACCCAGCAGGATGTGAGGGGCGCGGAAGTAGGGAATGACGTTGTTGGTGTACATGTGCTGCTCGGGCGAGTCCACGTATGTCAGATCTCGCTCGTCGCTCCAGGTCACCAGGTCATCGGAGACCGCCGTGCGGATTGCCCGGATCTCGGCCGGAGTGAAGAACCTCCAGTAGGCGCGGTACTTGCGAATCGTCGGATCCCAGAAGGCAATGTTCTGGGAATCGAAGTAACCGTTGGTGATGACCGGCTTGTTGTGGACCAGGCTCCAGCGGACCCCGTCGGGGGACTGGAAGAGATAGAGTCCCCCTTCGCGCCTGAGGCCACCGAGCGCTTTCAAACGTGCGTTGTCGGGGCAATCGGGACGGTGATCGACGAAGGGGCTGAAGTTGTGGCAGCCGTTGCCGCGCCACACGATGTTGGTCTTCTTGTTGCCCCGGTGATCGAACAACCCGAGGTCGGGCTTGACCCAGTGAATTCCGTCCCGGCTCTCGGCATAACAGGCCACTTCCTGGTTGATCTTGGGCAGGTTGGGACCCTTGACGACCTTGAAGTTGTGGCCACGGTAGTACATGCGGTACGTGTCGCCGTCCTGAAACACGGTGTGGTAGGCCGACCCGACACCCTCCCACGGCTCGGCATGCTGGATCACCTGCTCCCGGGCGACGGGGTGATGCAACTGGTAGGACAACTCTCCGCCGGTGCGTTCGACGAGGAAATCGTCGACGAACAGTTCGCGCCTCGAGCCCATCGCGTAGACCGGCTTGGGCTTGTCGGAGGCCGGCCGTGTCGAGGCAGCGTGATTCGTTACCGCGGCTGCGACACCGGCGCCCAGGAATCGTCGTCTGTTGATCGTCATGGGTTTCTTCTCCCTGGTACGGGGTCGTCAGAGTATCGAGCTTCCGACGGCGGCAACAGCAACGAGTGGCGAGACACTGGCCGTTTGTGGATGTCTCGGCAATCACACTGCGGTAGGATGACGGTCGACTTGTCCGGTGGCCGCTGTTTCCCGGCGTGGTGTGGATGAGGCAGGAGCGAGTGCCATGAAGTTTTCCGTTTGGCCTGTTGGCCGAGGCTGCCGACGACTGATCATCGCAATGGTCGTTGCCGTGCTGGTTGTGTCGGATCTGCCGGCACCGAATCGATCGGTTGCCAAGGATGCCGTGCCGTTGGCCAGGCTGGATGCCGAGTTCAAGAAGTCGATTCGGCCATTGCTGAGCCGCTATTGCCTGGGCTGCCACTCGACGAAGAAGAAGACCGGCGAGTTGGATTTCGAACAGTTCACGACCTTTGCCTTGGTCCGTAAGGGGACGAAGTCGTGGCTGAAGGTGATCGAGATGCTCGACAACGGTGAAATGCCACCGAAGAAGTCGGCTCAGCCGACCGCCGCCCAACGCAAGACGCTCCGGACCTGGGTGGAACGGTATCTGTACGCTGAGGCGCTGGCTGGGGCCGGAGATCCCGGGCCGGTCGTCCTGCGGCGGCTCAACAACGCCGAGTACACCTACACGATCCGCGACCTGACCGGCGTCGACCTCGACCCGGCTCGTGAGTTTCCGTCCGAGGGTGCCGGGGGCGAGGGCTTTACCAACACCGGCAACTCGCTGGTGATGTCGCCGGGCCTCTTGAGAAAATACCTCGATGCTGGCCACGAGATCGCCGGGCACGCGGTGTTGCTGCCGACTCGCGTCGATTTCTCGCCGGGGAACAGCCGCCGCGATTGGACCGACGAGTGGCTCGGAAAAATCCGCGCGTTCTACCGGCAGCACGCGACGATCAAGCGACTCGGCACGCCGTACAAGGGTTACGAGCGACTGGCTCACCTCGGGAACGCCGGACTGCTGCCGCTGGAGAAGTACCTCGCCGCGACGCTGGCCGAACGGAAGTCGCTCGCGAAGGGAAGTAAGGCGATCGCCGACGTGGCTGCGCGGCGGGGTCTGAATGCCAAATACCTGGGCCTGCTCTGGTCGCGGCTCAATGACGATGACCGATCGCTGCTCCTGGACGATCTGCGTGCCCGCTGGCGAACGGCCAAGCCGCAGGATGCCGCCAAGCTGGCCTCCAACGTCATCGCCTGGCAGAGGGGCCTGTGGACGTTCAGCTCGATCGGGCTGCTGGGCAGAAAGGGCAGCCGTTCGCGGTGGCTCGAGAAGGTCAGTCCGCTGCTGGCTGAACAGGAATTGCGATTGAAGATCGCAGCCGTCAAGCCGGATC